>Ga0209062_1000407_pt1 | contig 138198 bp, 134 predicted proteins | sample Coa_R2_2_FD_187158 | JGI IMG/M metagenome (GOLD analysis project Ga0209062, IMG submission 187158) | Surface soil microbial communities from Centralia Pennsylvania, which are recovering from an underground coalmine fire - Coalmine... | ecosystem: Environmental > Terrestrial > Soil >... | reverse complement strand
ACTCACCGTCGGGCTGATTGCACCAAGGAGTTTCCGACCTCGGTGCCAGCGGACCCTCAGGATAGCACTCCCGCCTACCGCGCGTTTCATGCGTAGGGGTCGGCCACGCCGGTGAGCAACTCACCAGAAATCTTCTGCGGGATAACCCAGCGTCACCGACATGACCATGGCACCAGGGAACAGGCAAAGAGATACGCCGTTACGCAGGTACGCCCGCCCAGGGCCCACGAGCAAGAAAGAAGATGCCATGCGAAAACTCGTTCTCGTTGCCGCCTTCGGTGCCGCCGCTTTCGCCGCCGCCCCGAGCCGAGCGGAGTCACCCTATGCCTATCGTTGGTGTGCCCTCAACGGCGACCGCAGCGGCGCGACGTCCTGCTACTTCCGAACACGCGCGCAGTGCGAGGAGACCATCAGCGGGATCGGCGGCTCGTGTATTCCAAACCCAGGCTACCGCGGCGGAGCCCACAGGCGCTGACGCCCCAACAGACCGCGTGTTTCCGCCATGAAGCGCCCCCCGGACTGCACGCAAACCGTGCTCGTCGTCGAAGACGAGGCGATTGTCACGTTGCACGTGCGCCAGCTCCTGGAAGAGGCCGGTTTCCGCACGGTAGCGGCACGCGATGCCGACGCCGCGCTGGAGTGGCTGGCGAACGGCGAGGAGATCGACGTGCTGCTGACGGATGTGACGATGCCGGGATCCATGGACGGGGTGCGGCTCGCCAAGCAAGTAAGCGAACAGTGGCCCGCGGTCCGCGTCGCGGTGATCTCCGGGCAGGCCGTGCCGATCGGACTCCCCGCCGGAGCTCGCTTCTTCCGCAAACCTCTCGACCCCCGCGACGTGGTCGCCGAGCTTCATATGCTGGTCGATAAGTGAGCGGCGGCGCAGGCTCCCAAGCCGCAGCGCTCCCTTCGTCGGCAAATGATCGAGCAAGCTTGTGTCGGCGCTCGCTACGCGGCGCTCCTACAGCTCCCGCCCGATCAGCCGGCCCGCCGAATAGGGGCCGCCGCCGCGGATCGCGACCACGAACATCACGATGCCGATGAGCAGGATGTATTCGAAGCCGCCCTGGCTCGCCGCAAAGCCTTTCGCCAGGTGCACGGAAAGGGGGCCGATGGCCATCTCGATCGCCAGCGCTGCGGCGAAGAAGCGGGTGAACAGGCCGATGATGATGCAGACGCCGCCGGTCGTCTCGAGCGCGGTCGCGGCGGCGGCGAACGCGAAGGGCTCGATGCCGTTCTTTGCCATGATGTTGGTCACGACCGCGGGCACGCCTTGTGGAGCTTGCGATGCCGTGCATCACCAGGATGGCGTCGATCGTGAGCGCGTCAGCGTGTAGGCGGCATCGAAGAAGCCGTCGCAAATGCCGCGGCAGTCCCGGCAGAATCGGCCCGATCAGCATCCCGGCATTCGCGATGGCCGGCATGGTCGATGGCCGGCATCGGCGATGGTCGGCGGCGGCACCGGTGCGGTGATGACCGCGGTCGACGTCATTTAGCGCATCTGGCGGCGACACACCGTCCTGACGCGGGTCGCGCGTGGGAGGGGCGAGCCGCGGGCGGCGGATGTCGTCGGCGTCATCCAAAGGAGCACGTCTGCGATTCGGTCGCTGAAAGCGTGAAGGCTTGTCCCGCGCCACAATGGAACGTGCCGGCAACGAGCCGGTTTACGAGGAGATTGTACTAGAACTGGCGTGCTTGATTGTGGCTCCCCTGTCGGTCTTCGCCATCCTGCTATGCCTCGCCTCGGCTTTCGGCGTGATCAACCATCGGCTTCTGCACCTGCCGTCGTCGATCGGAGTGATCACGGTGGCGCTGCTCGCGTCCTTGTGCATTCTCGGCCTCGATGCCACTCTCCCGGGGCTCGAGCTGGGGACGCGCACGCAGCAGGTCCTCGGCACGCAGGCGCTGCCGCAGACCTTGCTCAACGGCGCATTATCCTTTCTGCTGTTCGCCGGCGCACTCAATGTCGACATGGCTGCACTCTGGCGCCGCAAGTTGACCGTCCTGCTGCTCGCGACCCTTGGCGTCGTGATTGCCACCGTGGGATTCGGCGTCGGCATCTGGCTTGTCTTCGCATTGCTCGAGGCCACAGTCCCGGCGACCTGGTGCCTGGTCCTCGGCGCGGTGCTCGCGCCCACAGATCCGATCGCCATTTCAGAAATGGTCGGCCGGGTTGGACTTCCGAAGACGCTGCAAGCGACGCTCGCCGGGGAAAGCCTGTTCAATGATGGCGTCGGCGTCGTGATCTTCACGGCCGTTGCCGCGCTCGCGGCGAACGGCGGCCGAAGCGCACCGGGCATGTTCGCGCTCGATTTCGCGCGCGAGGCGCTCGGCGGAATCGTGCTGGGCACCACCACGGGCTGGCTCGCATATCTGATGATGCGCAGCATCGACGAGTATCCGCTCGAGATCATGATCTCGCTCGGATTGGCGACCGGGACCTATGCGGTCGCCAGTGCGCTCGGCACCTCCGGCCCGATCGCGGTGGTTGCGGCCGGGCTGCTCATCGGCAATCGCGGCACGCGCCATGCGATGAGCGAGACGACGCGCACCAATCTGAAGCTGTTCTGGTCGGTGATCGACGAGCTGCTCAATGCCCTCCTCTTTCTGCTGCTCGGCTTCGAGGTGCTGGGCGTGACGTTCAGCGGACACGCTATCGTCGCCGCGGCGGTCGCCATTCCGCTGGCGCTGATCGTGCGGGCCGCCAGCGTGGTCGCGCCGATCTATTGGCTGCATGCGCACAATCCACAGCGCTGGCGCGGCTTCGCCATCCTCACCTGGGGCGGCCTGCGCGGAGGCATCTCCGTTGCGCTCGCGCTGAGCCTGCCGCCGACGCCGTGGCGCAGCGACATCCTGGTCGTCTGTTATACGGTGGTCGTGTTCACGATCCTGGTGCAAGGGCTGACGATGGAGCGCGCTATCACGCGCATGTATCCGCAGATTCGGGAGGCTCCGAAGCGAGATTCTTCGCAAAAGGGGAATTGAGCGCCGTTCGGCGAGCTCACATCTTCTCTTTGATGCCTTTGCTGACCAGCCACCAGTTCACCGGATAGCTGGTGGCAAATCCCGTGACCATGGAGAGTTGCATTGCGAACCAGAACGTGACCGAGTTGACCTCGAGCCGAAGCCCGAGGAGGCGCCAAAATACATAGAACTGCGCGAATGCCATGAAGCTGTACATGCCGAGCTGCCAGGCGGTGAGCGAGAGCGTGTCGGCCTTCAGCGCCTCGACCAGTCCGCGGCCTGGTGAGAGGTTCCGCATCGGCTTGATCGTGAAGTATTGGAAGACGACACCCAGGACGAACGCGAACAGGAAGTCCAGGATCCAGACCGCGAATGTCTTTTCTGCGAACACGGATTGCCAGCCGAGCCAGATCGCGACCGCAGGAAAGAAAAAGGTGAGCCATTCGGCCAGAATGTCCCCGATGCAGCAACCCGAGCCGCAGTGACAGGTACCCTTGGCAACCATGACAGGAAATGGCGGTGACTCTTCGCCGCGCTTCATGGCTGGCATGACCTCCGCGCGCGCCGCGACGCGGCCGTAGCGAAAGTAGCCCAGCAGTGCGACCAGGCTGCCGAACAGCGCGGTCACCGGCCACACAACGTTCATGATCCACATCTGCTGGGGGTGCCGCACCTCGTCGACCGCGATCACGAGCGCGCAACAGCCCGCGAGCGTCAAGGAGGCGAGTGAGAGGATCTGGAGCCACGCGGGAAGCATCGAATGAACCTCGCTTCGTGGCAGTAATGTCGGTCACCGCAAGGATGTTCCTCGGCCGGGAGGCATTGGAGACGACGTTGTTGAAGCGTTCCTTGCCCGAGCCAAATCGAACATGTCGTCAGTCCCGACGAGGTCAGATGCTTGGTCCGTTTGAGCCTCGATTGGGACCTTGGCGGGCATAGGGTTAGGAGCGGCTAAGACGTGCACTCATGAACGAACGGCGTTCGTGCGACGGCTTCAGCGGGGCGGAGACCAACCGCCGCTGCCGTTCAACGATATGGCGATCCACTCGCACGTCCACGTCAGGCCAATAGCTAAGCCGGGCTTCGTTTCGCGCGGCTGCTCCTGATGCGAGCGATCCTGTTTGCTGCCAGCTTGGCGGCTCTTTGCAGCTCCTTAACATCGGACGGAATTGGCACGTGACGCTGGGCATCGAGTGTTGAGACGATGCCGTAGAACGCCCCGCCGCTTGTGATCAGCGGCATGGAAAGTACGGTTCTGACGTTGGCGGCCTCGAAGACACGCCAATGAGGTGAACAATCGGTGTCGAGCATCACATCTTCTACGATGAAGGGTGCCCGCTTCAGCATTGAACGGCTGCACACGCTTCCGCCATAGCGGTCTACGCGGTGAAAGTACCGGATGAATTGCCGATCGAATCCGCGAGCATAGACCAATTGCAAACAGCGATAATTGGCCTCGACGAGCTGCGCCGTCGTGCCGGCAACGCCTGTGATCTCGCTCGCGTGGGATGCCAAGCACCTGAGGACCTCGTCCTCATGTGAACATGTTTCGAAATCGTAGATCAAATGGCCCTCCCGTGCAGCAGCAGATGCGAGGCGAGTCAGGACGCGAGGCTGGAGCGAGTATAGCAGGATTCATTGGAGCCGCAGCGAGAGTCGGGTTTGCACCCTCCGCCTATCAGGCGGGCAGCAGAATGCGGATCGTGCCTTACCTCATCATCGGGGTTTTCGAGTCGCTGCTGCTGGTCACCCTCCGGGAGTCTAGGACGGGGCCCCGTTGCGCGTCGTCGGCTATCTCGGCTTTTGTCCGCGCCATGTATTTGCATGTGAGGACGAGGTTTCCGACATCGATAGAACCGACCGACCTACGTCGCGGACGAGCAGTATTGCCTGCCGGTAAGAACGGACCGGGTTCGCGGATGAACGCCAGATACGCGCGTGGCTGTCCGCACATCCGAGCATGCGCAAGTTGTCCGCGACGATCGGGCATCCGCGCCGCCCTGCTCGCGTCCTATCATTGTCCAATCAGACTCAGTCGGACATCGGAGCGGCGGTTGCGAGGACGGATCGCCAACGAGATAACTGCCCGGTGAGGTGGCTCAAATCAAATGATCTTTGTGTCTACGCGATTACCTCGACACCGCGCCTCGCTACGCGGCCGGACGCAATTACGCCTTGCGGTCGAACGGCTCGTACAACGGCGGGCCCATCGGGTAACTGGGATAAGAGGAGGTGACTTCAACAGTTTGAACGAAGGCCAGTTGGAGCGCCACCACGACGGCGCGCCTGTTGCCGCCGCAGGCTGGCCCGATCGCGCTCGTGTCTGGTCGATGAAGATGCCCACCGGCGTCCCGCGCGCTCTTACAGCTCCCGCCCGATCAGCCGGTCCGCCGAATAGGGGCCGCCGCCGCGGATCGCGACCACGAACATCACGATGCCGATGAGCAGGATGTATTCGAAGCCGCCCTGGCTCGCCGCAAAGCCTTTCGCCAGGTGCACGGAAAGGAGGCCGATCGCCATCTCGATCGCCAGCGCTGCGGCGAAGAAGCGGGTGAACAGGCCGATGATGATGCAGACGGCGCCGATCGTCTCGAGCGCGGTCGCGGCGGCGGCGAACGCGAAGGCGGGCTGCAGGCCGTTCTTCGCCATGATGTTGGTCGCGACCGCGGCCACGCCGATGTGGAGCTTGCCGATGCCGTGCATCAGCAGGATCGCGCCGACTGCGATGCGCATCAGCGTGTAGGCGACGTCTACGAAGGTGTCGTAGAAGCCCCGCAATCCCGGCAAGATCAGCCTGGTCTCGGTCTTGGTTCCGATCATGTCGTAGCTCCCTACCGGTCTCCCGCGGACCGCCCCTCGGCATACGTTAGCAAAGAGACGCCGGCAGCAAAAGCGTCGCAGGCGCGAGACCCGGTCGGCGACTTGCCGGCGCTAGGCAATCGCCAAGGCTTCGTCGTACAGTCATGATCTTACCCGTTCATGGAGCCTGCGCCATGGAGCTTCCCCGCCGAAAATTCCTGCAGATCGCCGCCGGCGCCGCGGCGCTGCCGGCCTTGCCGCGCGCCGCCCTGGCCGAGGCCTATCCGACCCGCCCGGTGCACATCGTGGTCGGGTTTCCGGCCGGCCAGACCGCCGACATCAGCACGCGGCTGATCGGGGATTTTCTGTCGCAGCGGCTCGGCGCGCCGTTCGTGATCGACAACAAGCCGGGCGCCGCCAGCACCATCGCGACGGAGTTCGTCGTCCACGCGCCGCCGGACGGCTACACGCTGTTGGCGACGGTCGCGAGCAATCTCATCAATGCCACGCTCTACAACAATCTGCCTTACGATTTCATCCGCGATATCGAGCCGGTCGCGAGCGTGACCCGCACGCCGCTGGTGCTCGAGGTGCATCCCTCGCTGCCGGTCAAGACCGTCCCCGAGTTCATCGCCTACGCCAAGGAGCGGCCCGGCAAGCTCAACATGGCTTCGGGCGGCATCGGCAACTCGACCCACATGGCAGGCGAGCTGTTTCAGATGATGACCGGCACCAAGCTCACCCATGTGCCCTATCGCGGCTCGGCGCCGGCGGTGACCGACCTGATCGCCGGCCAGGTGCAGGTGATGTTCGACCTGCTCGGCTCGTCGATCGAGCAGATCAAGGCCGGCCGGCTGCGCGCGCTCGGCTTCACCACGGCCGAGCCGATCGCGGCGCTGCCCGACGTGCCGCCGATCGCGAAGTTCGTGCCCGGCTACGAGGCGTATGGGCTCGGCGGCATCGGCGCGCCCAAGGGCACGCCGCACGACGTCGTCCTCAAGCTCAACGAGGCGATCAATGCGGCGATCTTCGATCCGAAGGTCAAGGCGCGCCACGATGCCTTCGGCAGCATACCGCTGCCCGGCACGCCGGAGGATTTCCGCAAGCTGATCGCGAGCGAGACCGAGAAGTGGGGCAAGGTGGTCAAGTTCGCCGGCATCAAGCCGCCCAAGGTCTGATCGCCGACGTGGGCACCGCAGGGGGCATCGTATGCGTCGCGCAATCGCTCTCGCCATCGTGCTGACGTGCCTTGCGCCCGCCGGCCTTGCGCCGGTCGCGCGCGCGAACGACACAACGGCCGAGCTCGCCACCGGCGGTCTCATCTTCGTCACCACCGACGCGGTCGAGATGCGCTCCGAGAAGCTGTTCATCTCGACCAAGCAGGTGCGGGTCACCTACGCGTTCTTCAACAAGTCGGATCAGGACGTGACCACGCTGGTCGCGTTCCCGCTGCCGGAAATCCGCATCGCCAACCAGGACGACAATGTCGCGGTGCCGAGCGTGGCACCGGACAACGTCTTCGGCTTCAAGACGACGGTCGACGGCGTGCCGGTCAAGGCCGAGGTCGAGCAGCGCGTGACCGCGATGGGCGTCGACCGCACGCAATATCTGCGCACGCTCGGCATCCCGCTCGATCCGCATCTGCCCGCCACCAACGCGGCGCTCGACAAGCTGCCGGCCGACAAGTGGCCTGAGCTGATCGCGCTCGGCCTCGCCGAGGTCATCGCGTACGACGACACCGGCAAGGGCATGCAGAAGCATCTCGAGGCGCGCTGGGGCCTCGCCACGACCTACTATTGGAAGCAGACCTTCCCGGCCAAGAAGCAGATCGTGATCCAGCACCAATACGTGCCGAGCGTCGGCGGCTCGGCGCAGACCGCGCTCGGCGCGCCCGCCCAGGCGACGATCCCCGGCTACGCCGACTATGCGAAGAAATACTGCATCGACCAGGCCTTCATGGCGACGATCCAGAGTCTGCGCAAGGCGAACAAGAGCGAGTTCGGCCCGCCCATGGCCGAGCAGCGCATCGACTACATCTTGAAGACCGGCGCCAACTGGTCGGGCCCGATCGGCGATTTCGAGCTCACCGTCGACAAGGGCTCGCCCGACGCGCTGGTGAGCTTCTGCGGCAAGAACGTGAAGAAGATCTCGGCCACCCAGTTCCAGATGCAGCAAAAGGATTTCTCGCCCGAGGGCGACCTCGCCGTGCTGATCCTCATCAAGAACCGTAATTGAAGTACACCACCTGGCGCGCGGCCCGCGCGACCACCAACCGAGAGACGACGGACATGCGAAAGAGCCTCATCCTTGCCGCGCTCGGCGGCGCAATCCTGGCGACCTCGGTCGCGCCCGCGTCGGCACAAGAGCGGCCGGACTGGTGCAACGAGCAGAGCCGCAAGAACGACGCCGAGTGGACGATCTGCCAGAACCGATCGCTATGGGATCTCGAAGACAACCTCAACAATTCCTACCGGGTCGCCATGCGCGAGCTGCCGCCGTCGCAGCAGGGCATCCTGAGGTCGAGCCAGGCGGACTGGCTGCGCGGTACCCGCGACGACTGCGGCTCCGACGTTGCGTGTCTGCGCCAGGCTTATCGCAGCCGCATCAATACGCTCCAGGACGTCGCCAGCCGCGGGCATTTCTGATTCTGTAGCCCGACCCGGATTACGCTTACGCTTCATCCGGGCGACGCCGCCACGCTCGGGATCTTGTCATGCGCCAGATCGTCATGGTCGGCTTCCTGCAGGCGCAGAACTGCACCAATCAGGCGAGCTCGTGGCGGCATCCGGCTTCGCGCACCGACAGCTGGTCGCCGGAATTCTACCAGCACATCGGTCGCGTGCTGGAGGAGGGCCGTTTCCACCTCGGCTTCTTCGATGACCGCCTGTCGATGCCCGACATGTACGGCCGCGACCACGGCCACACGGTCGCGCACGGCATCCGCTGCGTCAAGCTCGATGCCGTGACCGTGCTCACGGTGCTCGGCGGGGCGACCGAGCGGCTCGGGCTCGGCGCGACCTATTCGACGAGCTATTACGAGCCGTTCCACGTGGCGCGCGTGTTCGCCACGCTCGACCTGATGACGCATGGGCGCGCGGCGTGGAACGTCGTCACCTCGCTCAACGACGGCGAGGCGCAAAACATGGGCCGCGAGGAGGCGATCGCCCACGACCTGCGCTACGACCGCGCCGACGAGTTCATGGAGATCGTGCTCGGCCACTGGGACGCCTGGGAGGACGACGCGATCGTCCAGGACAAGGCAACCGGCCTCTTTGCCCATCCCGACAAGGTGCACCGGCTCGACTATGCCGGCCGCTATTTCCGCTCGCGCGGGCCGTTCACGGTGCCGCGCTCGGCGCAGGGTCACCCGGTGATCATCCAGGCCGGTGCGAGCGGACGCGGCAAGGCCTTCGGCGCGCGCTGGGGCGAGGTGATCTTCGTCATCTATCCGAGCCTCGAGGCCGGCAAGCGGGACTACGCCGATTTCAAGGCGACGGTCGCCCGCCTCGGCCGCGACCCGGACGCCGTCAAGGTCACGCACCTCGTCAACACCGTCGCGGCGGCGACGAAGGCCGAGGCCGAGGACAAATGGGCCGAGATCGAGAAGCTGCCGCTCGAGATCGACGCGCTGTCGCTCCTATCCGAGGCTCTCAATTTCGATTTTGCCCGGAAGGGCATGGACGAGCCATTCACCGATGCGGAAATCGCCTCTATGTCGGGCCTGCAGGCGATCCGCGATCGTGTCGTCAACGTGAAGAGGAACCCGACCCCGCGCGATTTCATCAAGATCAGCGGGCGCGGGCGCGTGCACAACCCGGTCGTCGGCGGCCCGAAGGAAATCGCCGACCGGCTGGAGGAGTGGTTCACGGCGCCGGCCTGCGACGGCTTCGTGCTGTCGGCGACCCACGTGCCCGGGACCTACGAGGATTTCGTGCGCCACGTCGTCCCCGAGTTGCAGCGCCGCCGCCTCTTTCGCAAGGAGTTTTCCGGCGTGACGCTGCGGGAGAATCTGGGGTTGTCGCGGCCTGCGATCGGCGCCTGGCGGGTTCCTGGCACTTCGTAGGAAGGCTGAGCGAAGCGAAACTCATCGGCTGAGTCGGCCCCTTGCGATTCAGCTGATGGGTTTCGCGGCGGGCAACCCATCCTACGGACTAGACTAGCCGTTGTATCTATTTCCCGGCGGCGAGAGCGCCGCTTGGTCCGCCCGACCGCGGCATGTACTGCTTGTGCATGCGCGCGATCTGCGCGTCGTCCGGCTTGAGCTTCGCGGCGCGGGCGAAGTCGGCGGCGGCGAGGTCGCGCTTGCCGTCCATGACGAAGGCGAGGCCGCGCGTGTAGTAGGCGTCGGCGTTCGTGGGATCGAGCGTGACCGCCTCGGTGAGGTCGGAAATCGCGCCATCGAGATCGCGCTGCTCGACCCACCGGCTGTTATGCGCATATTGGTCGTAGCGGATCATGCCGCGGGTGGCGAAATTGTCAGCGCGCGACGGGTTGAGGCGGATCGCGGCGTCGAGGTCGGGCAGGGCGCGCGCGTCCTGATGCCGCTCCATGAGAATGCTGGCGCGAATTTCGTGCAGGGAGGCGTCGGCGGGGTCGAGCTTGATCGCGGCATCGAAGTCGGCGAGCGCGCGGTCGAGGTCCCCCTTGGCCTGCCAGGCGAGGCCGCGGTTGGCGTAGATATTGACGTGGCCGCTGCCCGGCAGGTCTGAATGCGGCAGCGCCTCGATCTCGATCGCGCGGGTGAAATCGACGATCGCGCGGTCGGGGTCGCCCTTCTCGCGCCACAGGATGGCGCGGTCGTTGTAGGCCAGCACGTTCTTGGGATCGAGCGCGATCGCGGCCGTGAAGTCCTGTCCGGCACGCTCGCGATCGCCCTTGGCATCGTAGGCGAGGCCGCGCCCGACCAGCGCGATCGAGCGCATTTTCGCGCCTTCGCCGATGTCGTCGATGATGCGGGTGCAGCCCGCGATGTTGCGGTCGGGGTCGTCCGCGTCGCAGTCCTCGTGCGCCTGCCGGGTCGCCGCGAAGGCGGGCGCTGCCAGAGTGAGGGGCGCCAGGAGAGGCGACATCAGCGCGCCGGCGATGATCAGTCTCGAGAAGGTGTTCATCTTGATGCAATCGGTTTCGCACGGGTCGGTGGTTAGTCGCGGTCCGGTCGCCGATGGTTCAATGCAGTGCGTTTCCGGCACGCAGCAGAGGCATCACGGCTGATCGGTGTTTCGGCGCACCAATGAAACGGGCCAGGCGGTCATCCGCCGGGCCTCGCCATTGCGCGGTCATGTCCCGCCGATCGTTCACGCGATTTGAATACGCAGCGCAGGGAGAGCCAAATGCGATCGCCGCGCCAGCAGGGTGGGCAAAATCGCGTGGCCGAGAGGTCGCCGCGTGGGCAACCGCGTGAGAGGCGATTTTGCCCACGCGACGCTCGGGCGCGGTCGCCGACCCTACGACCCTACGACCCTACGATCTCTTCGCCGGTTGGCTCAATTCAACCGCAGCTCCTCGATATGGCGCGGATCCGCCTTGAGCTCGCCGCGCTCGACCCGCTTGACCAGATCGGTGAGGAATGCGTTGGCGCGGCAGGAGAGGCCGAGCTTCTCGCCCTCGCGCACCACGAGGCCGTTGAGGAACTCGATCTCGGTGCGGCGGCCCTTCTGCATGTCCTGGCCCATCGAGGGGCGCTGGCCGGCCGCGGTGCGGCCCGCATCCTTGAAGCGCTGGTCGTCGCAGGCGCGCATCGCCGCCTCGTCGCCTTCGCCGGCGCGGGCGATCGTCTCGGGCTCGATGTGGAGGATCTCCTCGAGCTGGAAGCCGAGCGCCTGGCCGACGCGGATCGCCTCGCTGCCGACCCGGGTCGAGAAGCGGCGGATCGCGTCGTTCTTGAGCATGTCGCCGCCGCCGAGCCCGGTGCTGGCCGAGATGCCGTTCTGCATCGCGTTGGCGACGAGCTTCGACCAGCGCTCGCCCCACAGATTGTTGGTCACCTTGGCGCTGTCGGCGTGGCCGACCAGCCGGCAGACCTCCTCGGCGCGCTTGGTGATGCGGCCATGCGGCTCGCCGGCGCGGAACACCGTGTGGCGGGCGCCGTGCTTGGCGGCGCCGCGGTGCACGAGACCCGGCTCCGGCAGGTTGACCGTGATGCTCGACGCGATGCAGCCGAGCGTCTTGCCCCAGCCGACGATGCCGGCGATGGTCTCCTCGTTCATGCAGTTCTGCAACGACACGACGTAGCCGTCGGGCGCGAGGTACTGGCGGATCAGCATCGTCGCCCACGCCGTGTCGTACGATTTCATGCATACGAATGCGATGTCGACCGGCGCCTCCTTGGCGAGCTGCTGGGCGTCCGTCACATGCAGCGCGCGCACCGGCACGGTGAACTCCGGCTCGGACATCGCGTGCGTGACGCGCAGGCCGTGCGCGCGCATCTGCTCCACATGGGCGGGCCACGGATCGATGAAGGTCACTTCCTCGCCGGCCTTCACCATATGCGCGCCAGTGTATCCGCCGACCGCGCCCGTTCCCATGATGACAATCTTGCGACCCATGATGTTTCCTCCGTGGCCTCACCTTCTTGGAGCACGTCGGCGACGGCCTGCGCAAGCCGGGATCGATCAAGCGGGCATCGAGCCGCCATGGGCGTGAACCTCGGCGTCGCCGCGTGCGACGAACGAGTCCAGTGGCTGCGTCGCTCCGGATGCCGGCGCCCTGGATCGAGCCGCGAGGTACCCGATGCGACTGTTCAAGGCTTTGCTGATCGCGCTCGTGCTCGTGGGGCCCGCCCGCGCCGGCGAGCTGCCGTCGACCGTTGCGGTGCGGTCGATGGAGGCCGCGATGCTGCTGTATCGCTATGTCGGCGGTATCGCCGCATCGGGCGGATTACCCGACTACACCCGGCCGCCGGCCGCCGACTGGTTTCGCATGGCCTTCGACGTCGACGCCTTGGCAACGTTGCCGCCGCCGCAGGTCGGCGACGTGACGCTGATGCAGACCTGGGGCTACGCGGCCGACCAGACGACCAAGGCGATCCTGCGCAATGGCGCCAAGCCCGCGGTGAACGTCGATGACGCCACGATTGCGCGCAACGTCGAGCGCTTCGAGGACCAGTATGCGGTGGCGGCGGACTTCACCATTCGCGTCAAGGCGCGGGAGGCGACGGCGTACGCCTTGTTTCTCGATAGCCTGGGAGCCGAGCAGTCGGCGCCGATCCGCGCCGGCCATACGGCGCGCGCCAGATCGACGGCGGCCGAGATGATCGAGCGCCTTCTCGCCCCCTTCGTCGCCCCCGTGGGCAACGGCGTGAAGCCCGCGACCGCGCGGCGCGTGACGGCGGCCCTGCGTGATACCCGCGCCGTGTGGGCGGCCTTCATCGCGCCCGATGTCCGCTGGCCGATCCACGACCTCGCCGAGCAGGCGATGCACGGGACCACCGACGAGGAGGCGCGCCGCAACCTCGCGAGCTTTTCCGCCGCGCTCGTCGCCGCGAAGTGACGGCGGGATCGCGCGCGCCGCGTTACGGCTCGAGCGGCGTCGGGTCGTCGGCCGGCGGCTCGACGCCGAACGAGCTCGCCGTCATGCAGGTCATCGAGAAGCTGCCCGTCGTGGCGACGAGCGCCACCAGGCTTTCGAGCCCCATGGTCTGCTCGGCCGCCGCATAGCTCGCGTCCGATAGGCCTTTCTCGGCGAGCAGCTCGCGCGCGACCGCGTAGCAGGTGCTCTCGCGCGCATCGGACAGCGCCGGCTTCTGCCGCGCATTGATCGCGTCGATCACCGATTGATCGATGCCGACCGTGCGCGAGCGGCGTGCTTGCGCGAACCAGGGATAGCGCGCATTCCAGTGGCGGGCGACCACCAGGTTGACGATCTGCGTCTCGCGCGCCGACAGCGGTCCCCCGCTCAGCGACTCGCGCAGGCCCTGGCACGCCTCGAACAGCTTCGGCAGCCGAATATAGGCGTAATAAGGTCCGCCGACGATGCCGCTTCCCTGCTTGGCGGCGTCGTAGACGCGGGCCTGCTCGGCATTCATATCGACGCGATCGATGATCGGTATGCGAGGCATGTTTCCCTCCCTGATGTGCTTTAGCGGCAGGTGCCGACCAGCATCCGGTCCGCATTGATGCGGTCGCAGGTGGAATAGAGCGGGCCGCCATAGCGGTAGCCGCGATATTCGGACGGCCCGAGATGGACGGGCTGCGGGTGCATCACGTCCGCCGGCCGATGATGGGCGCGCACGTGCCGCGCGGCATGTGGCCGATGCCTGACGGTATGACGCGAATGCGTATCGGTGCCGGCCGGCGCCGGCGTGACGAGCGCCGCGCCGACCGCGAGGGCGATCGCGATCCTCATAACGGTCATCATTGCGCTGCCTTGATGCCCAGGATCTTCGCGAGCTCGGCGAGCTTGTCGCGCTGGGCGCTGACGCTTGCGGCGAACTCGGTTGGACCGAGCAGGGTCATGATCTGGCCGGTGTCGCCGAGTCGTTTGGCAAAGATCGGATCCTCGCTGACCTTCTTGAAGTCCGCCGCGATCTTCTCGCGCAGCGCCGGCGCCATGTCGCGCGGGCCGAACACGCCGCCGATGCTCGCGAAGGTGAGATCGGGATAGCCGGCCTCGGCGGCGGTCGGAATGTCGGGCGCGCTCGGCGCGCGCTGCGCGCTCGTCACCGCCAACACCTTGATGCGGCCCGCATTGCCGAGCGGCTGCACCACCGCGAAAGAGGTCGACAGCACCTGGATGCGGCCGCCGACGAGATCGTTCGGCGCCTGCATGATGTCGCGGTAGGGCACCCGCACGATGTCGATTCCCTGGCGCTTGGCCCAGCCGAACAGCAGGAAGTCGGAGATGCCCTGCGCCGCCGCGGCATTGAGCTTGCCGGGCTCGCGACGCGCGAGCGCGATCAGCTGGTCGAGCGTGTCCACATGCATCGCAGAGGGCATCGACACCGCGAGCACCACCTGCGAGACGCTGACGATCGGGTTGATGTCGCGCTTCACGTCGAACGGCAGCTTGTCGTGGCCATAGGGCAGCACGTTGAATGCGCCGGCCGGTCCGAACCACAGCACGTGGTCGTCATGCGCCTGCACGAAGGATTCGAGCGAGACGAGGCCGTCGCCGCCCGGGCGGTTCTCCACCAGCACCGGCTTGTTCCACAGCTTGGACAGGCGATCGGCAAAGAGGCGCGCCGTCATGTCGCTCGCGCTCGCCGGCCCGTAGGGCAGGATGAAGCGCACGGTCTTGGTCGGAAATGTCTGCGCGGCCGCACCGCCGCCATGCAGGCTCACCGCGAGCGCCGCCACAGCCGCCACTGCCAGGCGCCGCATCATTGATGTCCTCCCGAGCGCAGCGAGCGGCTCAACCGCGCCACCACGGCGTCCATCGCGGCCTTGTCGGCCGGGGGATAAGTCGCCTCGAAGCAAATGATCACGTCGTCGGGCGGGGTGGGGAAATTGCAGCGCTGGTAGAAGATGTCGCCCTTGCGCAGGCCCGACACGACGTAGTAGCGCGCCGTGATCTGCCGATAAGTGATGCCGCCGTCCGGCTCGACGTATTGCTCCACGTAGCGCTGCGGGCTGTCGCCGGCGCTGTTGTAGCGGCCCCACACGGCGAGACGCGTGCGGCCGTCGCGGCTGCGAAACGCCTGGCCATCGCCGTTCTCGGGCGGCGGATCGGTCCGCACGAAGAGGTCGGCCGGGTAGTCGATCGTCGCGCCGAAGCGCGGGTTGGCGTAGGTGGTCCAGCGCTGCTGCGCCGCTGCCGCGCCGGTCGCGACGGCGAGAATGAATGCGCCGAGGAGTGCGCGGATCTTCGTTGCTCGATTCGGCATCGCGGGGCTCGTTCGCATCGCGCGCACGATTGCGCGTCGGGCGAATGCGATTATTCCTCGATCGCGAGGGAACATGCAATCGATCGCGACCGCCATTTGGCGGCCGCGCCGGCCGAGTTGTGGCACGGGCGCGACCGGGCTACGTTGCGCCGCATGACGCGGCGCGGATCACCTCCCGGCTGCCTGCGCTGCGCGAACGTCGCGCTGCGCCCACGCGAGTCGCCGGCCGGAATTTCGTTCTTCGCGTGCCCGTCGTGCGGGCGCGAATATGCCGAGAAGGAAGGCGGTGCGCTGACCTTTCGCTGGGGGCATCCGGTCAGCCTTGCGCTCTATGGCGTCCAGTTCGCGCCGGATCCGCTGGCGCGGATGCAGCGGGTAGCGCAGGACCTCATGGCCCGAGTGCCGGCCGACCGCCTCGCCGCCATGATGGGTGAGATCGAGCTCGAGCTTGCCCAGCCGACCCAGCAGGTGCGCGACATCCTCGGCTGTGTCGCGCCCGAGGCCAGCTGTCGCGAATTCCTCGCGGCGCTGACGTCCACGGTGTCGCAGGCGCTTGGCCGCGCGCAGACGACCCGTTAGCGTAACGGTCCGGCGAAAAGGAAGGCTTGCCCGAGCGGGGCAGAGGCTGCGTTTCGCGCCGTGGGGGAAGGACGTCATGACGCTCGGCCGTCGTCGGTGTATTCGTCTTGCCGCGGCCACGATTGCACTCGCCGCATTGCCTCGCGCGGCGCGCGCCGACACATACCCCACCCGCCCCGTGCACATTCTGGTCGGGCTCGCAGCCGGCGGCCCGACCGACGTCGCGGCCCGCATCCTCGCCGATTGGCTGTCGCAGCGATTCGGTCAGCAGTTCATCGTCGAGAACCGTACCGGCATGGGCGGCAACCTCGCGGCGCAGGCCTTGGCGACGTCGGCGGCCGATGGCCATACGCTGATGTTCACCGGCCCCAATGTCACGATCAGCGCATCGCTGTACAAGAAGCTGCCCTACGATCTCTTGCGCGACACCGTTTCGGTCGGCGCCATGATGCGGATACCCGACATCATGGTGATCACGCCGTCGCTGCCGGTGCACTCGGTCGCCGAGCTCATCGCCTACGCCAAGGCCAATCCAGGCAAGCTCTCGTTCGCCTCGTCGGGCGTCGGCGCCTCGCCGCATCTTGCCGGCGAGCTGTTCAAGTCGTCGACCGGCGTCAACATGCTGCACGTGCCCTATCGCGGCTCGTCGGCCGTCTATCCCGACCTCGTCAGCGGGCGCGTCCAGGTGTTCTTCGACAATCTCAGCGGAACCGTGCTCGGCATGATTCACGAAGGCAAGCTGCGCGCGCTCGGCGTGACCTCGGCCAAGCGCTGGCCGACGCTGCCCGACCTGCCGGCGCTCGCCGAGACCGTGCCGGGCTACGAGGTCATCGTCTGGTACGGCATCTTTGCGCCCAAGGCGACGCCGCCCGCCGTGATCGATGCCCTCAACAAGGGGATCAATGCGGCGCTCGCCGACCCGGACATTCGCAAGCGCATGGCCGACATCGGCGGCGAGCCGATGCCGATGACCCCGGCCGAGCTCGATGCCTTCGTGCGCGCCGACATCGCCAAGTGGCGCAAGGTGATCGAGTTCGCGAAGATCTCGGCCGATTGACGAGGTCGGGCGTCGGCTGCTGACCAATCCGGCTGGGCCCGCGCGGTAGAGCGAGGGTGCAACCCATGGTATGTATTGTATCAGTCCGCCACGGGAGCGTTGGATGGCGAAGTTGGCACCGCTTGCTGAGCTCACAACTGTAAATGGCTCAAAGATCGTCTTCGATTCGGAGCAAGTGTCGGCCGTCTACGCGATTCCAATGACGACTTACGATCCAAGTCATGCTGAGCATGTGCCCACTGTGATCAAGACGCATGTGTGGGGCGTAACGGCGGCACCTAGTCCAATCGATGAAAAGCCGGATGCGTTTTTGCGCCGCCTCGGGATCCTCGATAGCTTCGTCGTCCTCCCCGCTCTCGGAGGTCCGGCATGGATCAAAGCAACCGCCGTATCACTGCTGATGGAGAAGTATCCCGGCGAATCGAGCCCGGATACAAAATGCTTTCTGCTGTTTAGCCCTGATGCCACGGACATCTGGCATATCAAAGAGGATGTTCCGACCGTGCGGGCAAAGATCGACGCGATCCGCAAGGGCGCAAAGGACTAAACCCCACAAAGCCGCCGTCCGTTCAGCCCGGCGTCAGCAGCAGCTTGCCCATGACGGTGCCGCTTTCCAGCATCTCGTGCGCGCGTGCGGCTTGCGTGAGCGGCAGGCGCGCATGGATGTGCGGCTTGAGCAGGCCTGTGACGAGCATCTCGATCAGCGCGCGCATGCCGGCGCGGCGCTCCTCGACCAGATGATCCCAGGTGTGGATGGAGAACTGCCGCACCGCCGGCGAGTTCGGGCTCGTGCGCAGCGTCGGCATGAGATCGAGCTGCGCCTTGCCGCCGAGCCCGCCGTAGATCACCAGCGTCCCGCACGGGGCGAGCTGCGCGATGTTGCCGGGAATGCTCGGTCCGCCGACCGGATCGATGATGATGTCGACGCCGCGTCCCTCGGTGATGTCGGCGACGCGCCGGCCGACGTCCTCTTCCTTGCGGTCGATCACGTGATCGGCGCCGAGCGCGCCGGCAAAGCGCGCCTTGGCGGCGCCGCTCACCACGCCGATGACCGTGAGCTCGGCGGCTTTGGCGAGATCGATCATCGCATTGCCCATGCCGCCGGCGGCGGCGTAGATCAGGATCCTCTCGCCCGCGCGCGGCCGCACGGCGTCATGCAGGATATGATACGCGACCTGGTAGTTGGCGAGCGCCGCGGCGGCGTCGAGGTCGATGCCTTCCGGCAGCACGAATGTCGCCTCGGCGGGCGCCACGACATAGTCGGCGTAGTGGCCGCCGCGGTGCGGCCGCTCGCGCGCCGTGGTGTAGACGCGCTGGCCGGGCTTGCGCGACGTGACCCCCGGGCCGATCTTCGCGATCGTGCCGGACATCTCGGTGCCGGGCGTCGCCGGCAGCGGCGGCATCCAGGCGTAGGTGCCGGCGCGGATCAGGACATCCGGCATGCCGACGCCGATCGCATGCGCGCGGATCAGCACCTCGCCGGCCTGCGGCTCGGGCACCGGCACATCGAGGCATTGCATTATGCCGGGAGGGCCGGGCTCGCTGAACCGGATGAGCTTCATGGGAGAATCGTCCTCGTTCGAGGGGCACCACAATATCCCTGTTCCATCGCCGGTGCCCGGTCCGCCAGTGCCGTCCTCGGTTCCCCTTTTGCACGGATCGCGTGCGCGATAGATTGGCTCGATTCGATCGCGCCCTTGCGCGCCATCCGCGGAACCGATCGAGCATGCCCGAGACCCCGGCGGCGGAAGGTCCGTCTGACCAGCGATCCAGGGACGAGCAGGCGCGCCGCACGACCATCCGGCTGCTGCAGGTCCTCGCCGCGGCCGCGCTGCTGCTGCCGCTCATGCTGTTTTGTTTCGCGAGCTGGCGCAGCCATGACGCGACCGAGGCGCTTGCCACCGAGCGGCTGGAACGCTCGCTCGACGTCATGCAGGAGCAGACCCTCAAGGTCTTCCAGTCGATGAATCTCGCGCTCGCCGCCATCGACGACCTGCTGGAGGGCAAGTCCGCGGCCGAGATCGCCGCTGATGAGCCGCGGCTGCATCGCGAGCTGCGGCAGATTCAGGCCGCGTTGCCCGAGGTCCAGTCGATCTGGATCTTCGGGCCGGATGGCCACCCGCAGGTGATCACGCGCGAGACGCCGGCGCCGACCCAGCAGGACTACAGCCACGAGGACTACTTCATGGTCCCGCGCGACGGCCCGCCCGGCGTCTATATCGGCGGCATTCATCCCTCCTTCTCGGGCGGCGAGCCTTATTTCACCTTCAACCGCGCGCGCCGCGGCGCCGCCGGCAAATTCCTCGGCGTGATCGAGATGTCGCTGCAGCCGAACGACTTCCGGAGATTCTATTCGCATCTCGCGACCATGCCGGGCCTGACATACGCGCTGGTTCGCGATGATGGCACGGTGCTCGCGCGCTATCCGGCACTCTCGGCCGAGACCCGCCTTGCCGCGGGCACCCGGTTTCACGACGCCATAGCGATGAATGCCGAGCGCGGCTTCTTTGTGAGCCGCGGCCGCTTCGACGGCCTGGAGCGGCGCTTCGCCTACCGCAAGCTGCCGGGGCTGCCGATCTATCTCAATGCCGGCATCGCGATCGCGCAGATCCGCCACGAATGGATCGCCGATATGGCGCCGCATCTCGTCTTCGGCATCCCGGCGACGCTGGTCATGTTCGGCGCAGTCCTCGTGGTCCTGCAGCGCACGCGCCGGCTCCATGCCGAGCAGGACGCCCGCGCGCGGGCCGAGGCGGCGCTGCGCCAGCGCGAGCGGCTCGATGCCATCGGCCGCCTCACCGGCGGGGTCGCGCACGACTTCAACAACCTGCTGATGATCATCATCGGCAATCTCGAGACCATCCAGCGCGCCGTCGCGGGCGGGCTCGAGGGTGCGGCGGCGCGGCTCGAGCGCGCGAGCCGCAACGCCATGGAGGGGGCGAAGCGCGCCGCGACCCTGACCCAGCGCCTGCTCGCCTTCGCGCGCCTGCATCCGCTCGATCCGCGGCCGCTCGACGTCAACCGGATGCTCAACGATTTTTCCTTGTTCCTGAGTCGCACCCTCGGCGAGAAGGTTGCGCTCGAGGTCGTCGGCCTCGCCGGGCTGTGGGCGGTCGAGGCCGACCAGGCGCAGCTCGAGACGGCGCTGATCAATCTCGCGGTCAATGCCCGCGACGCCATGCCGGACGGCGGCAAGCTCACGCTCGAGACCGCGAACGTCCATCTCGATGCCGCCTACGGCCGCACCCATGCGGATGTGCGCCCCGGCGACTACGTGCTGATCTCGGTGACCGATTCGGGGACCGGCATGGCGGCCGAGACGCTTGATAAGGCGTTCGAGCCGTTCTTCACCACCAAGCCGCCTGGCCAGGGCACCGGGCTGGGCCTGAGCCAGGTCTACGGCTTCGTGCGGCAATCGGGCGGGCACGTCGCGATCTACAGCGAGGTAGGCGAGGGGACGACCGTCAAGATCTACCTGCCGCGGCTCGTCGGCGAGGTCGCGGTCGAGACCAAGGCGGAGAGCGCGGCGGTGACGCCGGCGCCCGCGCCGGCCGAGGCCGGCCATGGCGAGCGTATCCTCGTCGTCGAGGACGATGACGACGTGCGCAGCTATCTCGTCGAGGCGCTGCGCGGCCTCAACTTCGACGTGGCCGAGGCCGCCGACGCGGCGGCCGCGCTCGCCGCGGCGGCCGGCCGCGAGCTCGACCTCCTGCTCACCGACGTGATCCTGCCCGGCATGAACGGCCGCGAGCTCGCCGACAAGCTCTCGGCCGAGCGGCCGGGCCTGCAAGTGCTGTTCATGACGGGCTATTCGCGCAACGCCATCGTGCACCAGGGCAGGCTCGATCCCGGCGTGCACATGCTGCAGAAGCCGGTGACCGCGGCCGAGCTGGTGCGCAAGATGCGGGAGCTGCTGGGGGCGCGGGTGGTGGCGTAGTCGGCGACCCCGCGCGCACGGTGTCCGCGCTCCCGCTCCCGTGAGAACGGCGTGAGAACGGGGAGAGGGAGCGCCGGCAGCCTTGCAAGAACCGCTCACGCGTCCCGATACCAATCCGCCAAATTCCACAAGTCATTGTCCCAGGCCGAGCTCGCCGGGTGCAGCTTGTTCGACACCGCGTGCGTCTTCGGCCGGCTCACCACCGGGATCACCGCGGCGTCGCCGCAGACGAGATCATTCATGCGGATGAACAGCGCCGCGCGCTTGACTGGGTCGAGCTCGCCGTCGGCGGCGCGATAGGCCGCATCGTACTCGTCGTTGCGCCAGCGCACGATGTTGCGGCCCTGCCACTTGTTCGCCTTGGCGCAGGCCTCCCACGAGGTGAACACGAGCATGAACACCTGCGGGTCGGGCTGCGTCATGTTGAGCGTATACAACTGCATGTCGGCGTAGAAATGCTCGAACGTGTCCGGATTGGCGATGTCGGACGAGAAGTACACCGAGCCCGGGACCGATTTGAGCTCCATCTCGATGCCGGCCTTCTGGCACGCCTGCTTGACGATCGCCTGGTTCTTCTGGCGCGGCGCGTTGGTCGACGTCTGGAAGACGAATTTCATGCGCTTGCCGTCCTTGGCGCGGATGCCATCGGGCCCGCGCTTCCATCCGCCCGCGTCGAGCAGCTGGTTGGCCTTGTCGATGTCGAATGCCCAGTGGATGTTCGTCGAGCGGAAGCGCGCCGGATTGTTGATGAAGTTGCCGGTGGCGACGCCGGTGCGGCCGTAGATGTGGTCCTCGACGGCCTTGCGGTCGACCAAAAGCGCCATCGCCCGGCGCACCGCCGGATCGGACAGGATCGGGTGCTTGGTCTTGATGCTCGAGCGCTCGCCGTCGACCTCGGTCCATGGGTCGGTGCTGTTGAGCTGGATGTGCTCGACCGCGCCGCCCGGGTCGAACTCGACATGGCCGCGGCCGCCTTTCTCCAGCCGCCGCAGGATGTCGTCCTCGACCTGCGTGTTCCAGGCGTAATCGTACTCGCCGGCCTGGAGGACCGCGCGCGCGGCCGAGATGGCATCGCCGCCGCCTTTCACCTCGAGCGTGTCGAAGTGGGGACGGTTCTCGCGGTGATAGGTGGGATTGAGCACGCCGCGGATGAGGTCGCCCGGACTGAAGGAGACGAACCGGTACGGACCGGTGCCGACCGGCGCGAGGTTGGTCGGCGCCTCGCGCGACTTCGCACCCCTGTAGGCCTCGAACAGGTGTTTTGGAATGACGTTGCCGCGCTGGCTCACGAAGGCGTCGGCCCAGAACGCGGTCGGCTTGGCGAAGCGCACCCGAACGGTGAGCGGATCGATCTTCTCGACATGGATGTCCTTGTAGCTGCTGATGGTCACGGCCGCGGTCGCCGGATCGGAGACGTATTCCCAGGTGAAGACGAGGTCGTCGGCGGTGAGCGGGTGGCCGTCATGCCACGTGACGCCCGGCTTGATCTTCCAGGTGACCGAGCGCCCGTCGCGGGCAAGCCCGTTGTTCTCGAAGTCGGGGATTTCGGCGGCGAGGATCGGCACCAGGTTGCCGTCGTTGTCCCAGCCCGCGAGCGGCTCGTAGAAGATGCGCGTCGCCTCCTGGTCCTTGGTGCCGGTCGCGAAATGCGGGTTGAGCATGGTCGGCGCCTGCCACCATAGCAGCTTGAGCGCGCCGCCGCCGCCACGCTTGGTCGGCTTGTACTGGGACGGCGTCTGCGCGCGCGCAACGCCGGCATGATCGAGCATCGCGGTCGCGAGCGGCGCCGTGAGTCCGAGCGCGATCATGCGATTGACGAAGGCGCGGCGCGACAGCCGCCCGCCTTTGACCTCGCCGATCAGGTCGCGCAGTGCCTGCTCATCCATGCGGACTCTCCGTGATGGTCGCCAGATGAGGCTACATCAATCGCGCAATCGGCGGGAAGGGGAGGCGCCGCCGTCGGGCGCCGGATCGTTCCGCGACCCGCGGCCGCAGGACGCCGCATCGCGCCGCTTCTTTAGAATCAAATCTTTCGCAACGGATTGGTCAGCGCGAGGAAGAACCCGGCGACCGTGAATGCCGAGATCGTCAGGAAGGCGGCGCGGAAGGCTTCGGCGATGTCGGCCTGGGTGGCGGCGCGTTGATCAGGCGGGAGTGCCTCGGCGAGGCCGTGGGCGTGTTGCACCATGGTGGCGAAGGCGTGAGCCGCATCCGGATTCTTGATCGACAGCACCGCGAACAGCACGGTCGCGACGAGCGCGGTGCCGAAGCCGGCGCCGATCGAGCGCGAGAACTGCACCGAGGCCGCCGCTTCGCCGAGCCGGCGCGGCCCGGATGCGCTCTGCACCGTCACCTGCACGACACCCATCACGGTGCCGAAGAAGAGGCCGTCCCACAGCATCAGCCCTGCCAGGAGCCAGACCGGAAACGCGGCGGCCCAGAAGGCGAGCGCGACGTGGGTGAGCGTGACCACGACGAGGCCGTAGATCGGAAACACCATGGTGAGCCCCGTCTTGCTCACCAAGCGTCCCGTCACCAGCGAGCCGGTGCCGATGCCGATGGTGAGCGGCACCAGCAGCACGCCGGTCTCCGACGCCGACATGCCGCGCACGACCTGGAGATAGATCGGGAGAAAAGTGATCAGCGAGACGAGCGAGGCGCCGTGGAACGCGGCCATCGCGTCGCTGTGCCAGATCGCCGACTGCCGCAGCAGGCCGACCGGGATGAGCGGGGAGGGGGTGCGCAGCTCCTGTCGGATCAGCAGCACCAGCGCGAGCGCCGCGGCCGCGAACAGGCCGCCCGCGAGGGGCGCCGCCGCCAAGTCGACGCGCTGGGTCTGCTCGAGCGCGAGCAGGACGGTGGTGACGAAGACGGTGAACAGGACCAGGCCGAGCGGGTCTGGCCGCCACGTGATGCGGTCGGTCGTCCGGCTGGGCAGGCGGAACGTGAGCGCGACCGCGATCAGGCCGATCGGCACGTTGATCAGGAAGATCGAGCGCCAGCCGAAATGCTCGGTGAGGTAGCCGCCCGCGACCGGCCCGAACGAATTGGCGCACACCGCGATGGCGGCGAGGTAGCCCTGGTAGCGGGCGCGCTCGCGCGGCGGGATCGCCTCGCCGATCAGCGCCTGCGACAGCGTCATCAGCCCGCCGCCGCCGAGTCCCTGCAGGACGCGGGCGAGCGAGAGCAGCTCGATCGTCGGCGCGGCCGCGCACAGGATCGACGCGATGATGAACACCGCGAGCGCCACATACATGAGTTTGCGCCGGCCGAACGCGTCGCCGAGGCGGCCGTAGATCGGCGCCGCGACGGTCGAGGCGATCAGGTAGGAGACGACGACCCAGGAAGCACGCTCGACATTGCCCATCGCCGCTGCGATCGCGGGCAGCGCGGTCGCGACGATCGTCTGGTCGACCACCGCGAGAAACATCGGCAGCATGATGGAGGGAAAGACCGTCAGAAACGCCGGCTTCTGCGCCGGCGCCACCACTTCGATTGCGGTCGATGCGGCGCCTCCCGGCGCGCCGGGGGCGGCGGGACTCTTGGCTAGCGGCGCTTTCGGCTCTTCGGCTGGCTGCAATGATTTTGGTCCCTGATCGCGCAGGTCTTATCAATGCGCCATCAGGACCGGCAAGCCGGCGTTTGCCAGGATGTGACGCGTGGCTCCGCCGAACATCATCTGCCGCAACCGGCTTTGTGTATAGGCGCCCTTCACCAGCAGGTCGCAGCCTTCCTTCTTCGCGTAGTCGAGGGTCGCCTCGCCGGTCGCCTCGCCGGTCCGACGCGGGCCGGGCTTGACCATCAACGCCTTCGCCTTGACGCCGTTCCGGCGCAGCTGCACCGCGGCCTCCTCGGCCGTCGGGCCCGGCGTGGTGCCGCCCTCGACCTCGAACACGGTCACGCGCTCGGCGAGCCGCAACAGCGGCAGCGCAAACGCATTGGTGTTGGCCTGCTCAGTGCTGCGATTCCAGGACACCAGCACGTTTTGCCCGATCACCTTCGGCACGACCGGCGGCATGACCAGGACCGGCCTGCCCGAATCGAACAACGCCGCCTCGAGCGGCGGCATGCGCGGGTTCTGCGAGGCGCGGCCCGGCCGGCCGAGCGCGATCAGGTCGAACACGCGGCCATAGCTGCCGATGAAGAGATCGTCCTCGGCCTCCTGGCGCGGCCACGCCCATGAGTAAGTCGCGGCCTCGCCGCTTGCGGCCGGCACATCATGCGTGCGCATGAATGTCTCGAACAGCGAGCGCGCCTGGTTGGCGAGCTCGGCGTCGTGCTCGAAGGCGCCCGAGATCGCGAGGCTCGACACCGGCTCGACCGCCACATAGGTGCCGGCGGCGGGATGCACCGCGAAGCCCTCCATGTAGCTGTCGAAGATGCGGGCGACGAGCCGCGCTCCTTCGAGCACCGCCGCCATGGCGTCGTGGTCTTCGGTCGGGATGAGGATGGATTTCATGGGTTCGGCCCGCCGCGCGATTCCATGGATGATGTCATGAGCATAGCGCAACGCAGGCGGTCTCGGCGAGCGCCGATTTTGCCGCGGGCCTTACCAACGGGGTTGGCCTGTGCAATGCTTGGCGTGCGTAGGGTGGGCAAAATCGCCGCCACCGATCTCGCCGCGTGGGCGAAGGCGCATCGATCTCGGGCTTGCCCGAGATCGACGGTGATAAAGGCGCAAGTCGGGCAGGCCCGACTTGCGTGCGATTTTGCCCACGCGGGCGCGGGTGCGGAACGCGCCTTCGCCCACTCTACGGCTCGTCGGAGGAAATCATGGCGCAGGCAGACAAAACATTCGATCGCACGCAGGCCGACCTCGGCAACATCACCAATCTCGGCCACATCAACCTGAACATCGCCGACCAGCGCCTGGGCACACATTATTATATCACCGGCCTCGGCCTGACCCGCGACCCGTTCCTCAATACGGGAGTGCGAAACATGTGGGTCAATGTCGGGATGAGCCAGTTCCACCTGCCGACCGGCGAGCCGAACGTCATGGGCGCCACCGCCGGGCTGGTCATTCCGGGTCGCGAGGCGCTGCTGGCGCGGCTCGCAGCGGTGAAGAGCCACCTCGCGGACACCAAGTTCTCTTTCCGCGAGACGAATGACGGCGTCGAGACCACCTGTCCGTGGGGCAACCGCATCACGGTGCACGAGCCTGATCCGGCGCGGTTCGGGCGCGTGCAGCTCGGCATGGCCTACGTGGCGTTCGACGTGCGCCCCGGCACCACGGAGCGCATCGCACGTTTCTATCGCGAGATCATCGGCGCCCCGGCGCGCGCGAGCCGCAACGGCAATGGTGATAAAGGATCGGGCCGGCAGGCCGAGGTCGAGGTGGGCGAGCGCCAGTACTTCTATTTCCGCGAGACCGACGCGCCGCTGCGCGCGTTCGACGGGCACCACGTGCAAATCTATCTGGCGAATTTTTCTGGCCCGCACCGCAAGCTCGTCGAGCTCGGTCTGATCACCGAGGAGTCCGACGCCTACCAGTATCGCTTCGAGGATCTCGTCGACCTCGACACGCGCGAGGTGCTGTTCACGGTCGAGCACGAGACCCGCAGCCAGACCCACCCGATGTTCGGACGCCCGCTCATCAACCGCAACCCGGCGCAGACCAACCGTGACTACAAGCCCGGGCATGACGAGATGGCCTGGGCGCTGGCGTGAGCCACACGCGCGGTGCCGCTCCCGCTCCCGCTTCAGGGGGAAAGAGTCGGGGCGAGGGGGTTTATCAGCGAGTCGCGACGTCGGAGTTCGCGGAACCACCTCCCACCCCCGACCCCTCCCCGCCACGCGCTTCGCGCGCGGGGGGAGGGGAGCAGAAGCGCTGAGTCCTGGGCATGTCCAAGCGCGCCCTCATCATCGGTGGATCCCTCGGCGGGCTGATCGCGGCGCATCTGTTGCGCAGCGTCGGCTGGGACGCGACCGTGTTCGAGCGCAACGCCGACGATCTCGTCAGCCGCGGCGCCGGCATCGGCACGCACCAGCACCTCATCGACATCCTGCGCCGCGTCGGCATCGCGTTCGACGACTCGATGGGCGTGCGCGTGTCGCGCGTGCTCTGCCTCGACCGCAGCGGCGCGATCGTGCTCGCCAAGGACACCGTGCGGGTGATGAGCGGCTGGGCGCGGCTCTATCGCTCGCTGCAGGAGGCCTTGCCGGCGGAATGCTATCGGCTCGGCCGTGCGCTCACGCGCGTCGAGACCGACGACGCCGGCGTCACCGCCATCTTCGCCGACGGTGCGCGCGAGCGCGGCGATCTCCTGGTCGGCGCCGATGGCATCCGCTCGACCGTGCGCGCCCAGTTCCTGCCCGAGGCGCAGCCGGTCTATGCCGGCTATGTGGCGTGGCGAGCCATGATCGAGGAGCGCGACATTCCCGAGAAGATTCGCGCCGAGGTGTGCGAGTCCTACGCGTTCTGCGACATCGAGGGCGAGCAATGCCTCGGCTATCCGGTGCCGGGCCGCGACAACGACACGGCGGCCGGGCGGCGCGCCTACAACATCGTCTGGTATCGGCCGACCGATGCCGCGACCACATTGGTCGACCTCACCACCGACGCGTCCGGCCGCCATCACGGCATGGCGATCCCGCCGCCGCTGATCCGCCCCGACGTGATCGCTGCCATCAAGGCGACGGCGCGTGCGCTGATCGCGCCGCAGATCGCCGAAATCTTTGCCCGCTCCGAGCCGTTCTTCCAGCCGATCTTCGACCTCGAGTCGTCGGCACTTGCGTTCGGGCAGCCGGTGCCACGCGTCGCGCTGCTCGGCGACGCCGCCTTCGTGGCGCGTCCACATGTCGGCGCCGGCGTCACCAAGGCGGCGCTCGATGCCGCCTCGCTCGCCGACGCGCTCGCGGCGCACGGGGGTGACCTTGCCGCCGCGCTCGCGCGCTATCAGCGCGAGCAGATCAAGTTCGGCCGCGGCATCGTCGACATGAGCCGCGAGGAGGGCGCCTACATCTCGGCCCAGCTCAAGCCCCCGCACGAGCGGCGCGGCGCCGAGCTGCCGCGCGACATCCACAGTCTGATGGCTGCCCATCACCAGAGCCGCGACCGCGTGCGGGCGCTCGCGGCGCAGTGCAGTCTCGGCGGCTAAGGTAATAAATTACCTTTGGCCAATTTTGGCAGCGTCACCCAACTTGGATAACAGCCGTAATTTCAAGCGGATGGGTCAGTGCATAAACCGCCACAGGGGCAGGCGACAGCGACCGGATGAACTTTCGCAACGGTCGCCTCTAACCGGGTTTGGCGTCGCGGCCAGAAGCTCAGGCCGATATTCGAATGCATGGTGTCGAAGTGATACCGGTAGCCGCCCCCAGATGAAGCCGTTGGCGTGGGAAGGCGTCGATGATCGCGAGGAGCCCGTTGAACGACTTTTTGTTGCGGCCGGCGGAGATCGGAAATCGCGTGCCTTCGCGCATGACGAGAAAGCCGCTCTCGACCCGCGCGATGAAGTCCGGATAGGCGCGCACGAGATCGGCGAGCCGCGCGTCGATGTCGGCCGGCGGCGCGCCGTAGGTGTGTCGCCCGAGGGCTGCGCCGGCAGACAGTGCAAGGGCGATGAGTGGGGTGGGCAAAATCGTCTTCGATTTGCCCACGCGCAACGCCGCCGTGACCATGCGCAACGCGGCCGTGGGCAAGCAGAGCTTGCCCATACTATATGACGATCACTTCACGCGGTATTTCGCCCATTCGTCGACGATGTCGGCGCGGAGCGCCTTGGCGGCCGCCATGTCGGCATCCGCGCCGGCGCTGTCACCCTTCTTCTGCTTGACGATCGCACGCCCATACAGCGAGGTGGCGAGCTTGGGATCGAGCGAGAGCGCCTTGTCATAGTCGGCGAGCGCCGCGTCGAGGTCGCCGAGCTTGAGATTGACCAGCGCGCGGCTGTCGAAGGTGTTCGCGCTGTCGGGCCGCCAGTGGAGCGACTCGTTGCAATCGTCGAGCGCGCCGTTGAGGTTGGCGCCGACGATCGCGCGCGCCCAGCAGCGGCTGTTCCACGCCGAAGCGTTCTTCGGCTCGGCGCGGATCACCCGATCGTAGTCGGCGATCGCCTTGTCGTACTGGTTCTGCTCCTCGTAGGCGTCGGCGCGGTTGTTGAGCGCGCGCACGAACGTGGGGTTGAGCTCGAGCGCCTTGCCGTAGTCCGCGATGGCGTGGTCCCAATCCTTCTTGCGCGCATAGGCGAAGCCGCGGTTGTTGTAGGCCTCGGCGTAATTGGCATCGATCCGGATCGCCTGGTCGTAGTCGGCGATCGCCTTGTCGTAGTCGCCCTGGTTGCTGTAGGTGATGCCGCGATTGTTGTAGGGAAACGCGTAGTTGTGGTCGAGCGCGATCGCGCGCGTGTAGTCGGCGATCGCGAGGTCGTACTGCTTGTTGGCGTGATACGCGTTGCCGCGGTCGTTGAGCGTGCGCGGATTGTCCGGATCGAGCTTGACGGCCTGCATGTAGTTGTCGAGCGCGCTGTCGGTGTCGCCCTTCTCGCGATAGGCGCGCCCGCGATTGGCGAAGGCGACGCCGTATTTCGGATCGATGCGGATCGCCTGGCTGTATTGCAGGATGGCGCCGTCGAAATCCTTCCTGGCGTAGAGCGCATTGCCGAGATTGTTGAAGGCGCTGGCGTCGTCGGGATCGAGCTTCACCGCCTGGCGATAGTCGGCGATCGCGTGGTCGTAGTCCTTCTTGTCGTAGTACGCGTTGCCGCGATTGTCGTAGTAGGCCGCGTTGTTCGGATCGAAGGTGATCGCCTGGCTGTAGTCCTTGATGGCGTGGTCGAGATCGCCCTTGTGCGCGTAGGCGAGACCGCGGTTGCCGTAGGCGTGGGCGTAACGCGGGGAGAGCGAGATCGCCTGGTCGTAGTCCTGGATGGCGCGCTCATCCATGTGCTTGTCGGCGTAGGAGATGCCGCGGTTGAAATAGGCGCGGGCATAGTTGGGATCGAGCTTGATCGCCTGGTCATAATCCTGGATGGCGTGGTCATAGTCCTTCTTGGCGTGCCAGGCGTTGCCGCGGTTGTTGAAGGCGATGGCGATGTTCTTGGCGGTCTCGCGGCCCGACTGGATCACCGTGGTGCAGCCGCTGATTTGCAGGTCGGGGGAATCCTTTGCCTCGTTCACGCACCATTTCCATGCCTGTGATTCATCGGCCCGCGCCACGCCGCCGTAAGCGGTCGCAACCGCCAGCGCGCCGGCGATGATGACCACCCATGTCCACATGTCTGCCCGCTCCCGGAAGTGCATTCACGCCGAAGTTATAGCATGAGGGCCGATGGCGGCGAGCAGATGGCGGTCCGCGATCGGGCGGCTCGGGCGTCGTGCCCGGGCGTAACCCAATTGCAACATCGCGGCGCAATTCGCGTCGCGCGGGCGTGATCGGCAGCCTCGGCCGAGCGTCCCGCGAATGCACTAACACCTTGAAAAATCTTGTGCGGCGCGGACATGATTGCGCCGGGAAGCCTTAAGAATAGTCGCAAAAAAATCTGCCCGATGCCGCCGGTGCCGTGGCCTTGTTCATCAGACTCGAATAGTTTTCGGCGACCTTGGGCGGGCGCTATAATTGATTTCCAATAGGGGCATGGTGATGCATTTTTCGGCTGATGCGGGCTCTTCCCAGGGCAGCCAAACGTTGCTGAGCAAGGCGCTTCGCCTGGCGCTCGCCGGCGGCGTCGCGGCTGCCGCACTCTTGACCGCGAGCACCGCCTCGGCGGTCGATGACGCGCACAAGAAGCCGGCGCACGCCAAGCGCGAGGCGAAGAAGAAGGAGCCGCCGCCGAAGCCGCTACAGGCGCCGCTCATCGAGGTGTCGATCGCCAACCAGCGCCTCACGCTCTACGACAAGGGCGAGGTGATCGCGCACGCGCCGGTGTCGACCGGCATGGCGGGCCACCGCACGCCGACCGGCGTGTTCAGCGTTCTGGAGAAGGAAGTCTTCCACCGCTCGAACATCTACAGCGGCGCGCCGATGCCCTACATGCAGCGGATCACCTGGTCGGGCGTCGCGCTGCACGCCGGCGTGCTGCCGGGCTATCCGGCCTCGCACGGCTGCATCCGCATGCCGCCGGCGTTCGCCATCAAGCTCTTCCATATGACCGAGCGCGGCGCGCGCGTTCTCGTCGTACCCAACGAGGTGACGCCGGAGCCGATCGAGAGCCCGCGCCTGTTCACCCGGGCGAAGCCGGTCGAGAAGGTGGGTGAGCTCGCGCCGCCGGCTGCCGGCGAGCGCAAAACCGTCGCGACAGCGGCGCCGATGATGCGCGTTGCGCAGACGCAGACGACGAACCTGATGACCGACGCGGCCGAGCCGGCGCCGCCAGCAGCTCTCGCCGCCCCGAAGCCAGCGACCGCGCCTGCAGTCGCGCCGAGCACCGTCAGCAAGGACATCACGCGAGAGGCCGCGAACCTCGCGCCCCAGGATGCGGCCGGCCCGAGAGACCAAACCGCAAAGGCCGATGCGCCGAAATCAGCCGTGCGGGATGCCCCGCGCGAACTCGCCAACGATGCGGCCAGCGACCACGCGACGCCGAAGGCTGCCGTCAAGAATGGCGGCAACGAGGTCGTGAAGGCTGACACTCCAACTGTCACTCCGCTCGCCCCGCCGACCGCGTCGGCGACGCAGAATGGCGACGGCTCGACCGGCACCGTCGTGGTCAAGCCGGTGATCGAGACGCCGTCACAGCCGGTCGAGGTGAAGAGGGCCTTCGTGCCTCCGGCGGCACCGGCCGCGCCGACGATCGCGACGCCAGCGCCGACGGTTGCGCCCACGGCGGCGCCAGTCACGACCCCGTCGCCCGCGCCAGCGGCTGCGCCCACACCCGTATTGACTGTCGTTCCCGCCCCCGCGCCGACGGTTGCGCCCGCGCCGGTCCCGGCCGTCGTGCCCGCGCCTGCCGCCGTGCCGACCGCGCCGGTGATCAAGGCCTCGCTCGAGCCCTATGGGCCGGAGCGGCCGCTGCGCAAGGGCCCGATCACGGTGTTCGTCAGCAAGAAGGAAGGCAAGCTCTACATCCGCAAGGGCTTCCAGCCGATCTTCAGTGCGCCGGTGAGCTTCCAGCACCCCGAGCAGCCGCTCGGTACGCATCTCTACACCGCGATCGAGCAGAACCCGGATGGCGTGAGCTTCCGCTGGCTCGCCGTGACGCTGCCGAACGAGCAGCCGGCGAGGCGGAAGGCCGAGGTGGTGCACTACGTGACCATCAAGGGCAAAAAGGTCCGCAAGGTCGAGAAGGCGCCCGAGCCGCCTGCCGCGCCGCGCCTGACCGCCGCCGAGGCGCTCGCGCGGATCGAGATTCCGGATGCGGCGCTCGCACGCATCACAGCGCTGATGTCGACCGGCGCGTCGCTGATCATCTCCGACAAGGGTCTCGGCGACGAGACCGGCAGCGAGACCGACTTCATCGTCGTGACCAGCAAATAGCCCGCAACCGCGCGGCGCATGACCGACCCATCCTCATCGCCTCGCCCGAGCGGCGCGCGCGAACGCAGCCTCGACGAGGTCAAAGCCGAGGTGCTGCGTCGCGCCGGGCGCCTCAGCCCGTTCGAGAGCATCCGCCCGCAGGATGCCGCCACCGTGATGGCCGCACTCGAGAGTCTCGACCGCGATCATTGGGCCGAGGAATGGTGCCGCATCGGCCTCGCCTACGAGGCCGAAGGCGACGCGCGCGCCGAGGCGGGCGCCGGCGCGACCGAGCTCGCCGAGCTTTTCTGGCAGGGCTTCGACACTTGTCGGGTCGGGCGCTATCCGGCACCGACGTCATCCAGCCAGCTCGCCGCCTATCGCCATTCGCTGCGGATCTTCCGCAAGGCCGCGCAGCATGTCGAGCCCAAGCTCGAGATCGTCGAGCTCCCGTTCGAAGGCAAGACCCTGATCGGCCACCTGCAGATGCCGCCCGGCATCGCCATGCCGTCCGTCGTCATGCATTGGGGCGGCGTCGACGGGTGGAAGGAGGATCGCCTGCACATCAGCAGGCTGATCATGCAGGCCGGGCTCGCCTCGCTCGCGGTCGACATGCCGGGCAGCGGTGAAAATCCGTTCCTCTATGGCGACGATGCGGCCGAGCGGACATTTCTCGCGTGGATGGATTTTCTCAGCCGCCGCGCCGACCTCGATGCGCGCCGCATCGGCGTGTGGGGCGGCAGCTTCGGCGCCTACTGGGCGGCACGGCTCGCGTTCGTCGCCGCCGATCGCATCGGCGGCGCCGTCTTCCACGGCGGCAACATCCACTACGGCTTCCAGCCCGACTGGCTGGTGCCCGCCTTCACGACCGGCGGCGCCACCTATCTCTTCGGTGCTGCGAGCCTGCTCGACGCGCGCGGCCGCGCCGTCGGCACGAAGACGATGGAGGAATTTCTCGCCGCAGTCCCACGCTTCTCGCTTCTGACCATGGGCCTGCTCGACAGGCCTTCGGCGCCGTTGCTCGCCGTCAACGGCAAGCTCGACGACCAGGCGCCGATCGCCGACGTCTATCTCCTGATGGAGCACGGCAACCCGAAATCCGCGCGCATCTACCCGCAAGGCCACCACATGGGCCGCACGCCGGGCATTCCGTACGACGACATCCTCAAAATGATCGTCGCATGGCTGAAAGGGCAGCTGACGCGCGTTTCGTAGACCGTAGAGTGGGCAAAATCGCCTGGTCAGATCCATCCGTGTGGGCAACCGCGCCGAGCGATTTTGCCGACGCGGACGCAGGAGCATGCGCGGTTGCCCACCCTACACCTTCGGGAATCCGAGCAACTCGGCCGGGTTGTCGACGAAGATCAGCTTGCGCGTCGCCTCGTCGGGCACCCAATCGAGCATCATGTCGAGCAGCGCGACGTCGTTCGGCATCGGCTTGAAGTATTGCGGATGCGGCCAGTCCGAACCCCACATCAGGCGGTTCGGCGCGTGTTCGACCAGCTTCTTCACCAGCGGATCGGTGTCGGAGAACGGGAAGTTCTCCTGCTTGGAGATGCGCGGCGAGAGCTTCACCCAGCAGCGGTCGGTATCCAGGCATTGCAGCACGAATTTGAAGCCGTCGCCGTTGATGCCCTTGGCGGGATCGACGCCGCCCATGTGCTCGAGCACGAAGCGGCCGGGCGTCGCGAGGATCAGCGGTTTCCAGTGATCCTGCTCGGCCTCGTCGGCGCGATGCAGATAGTGCATCGACCAGCCGCGCTCGCTCGTGCGGGCGACCATGCCCTGGTCGATATCGCGGCTGAGCCGCCAGGTGATGCGATAGCCGACGACGCCGGCCTTGGTGAGAATATCGAGCTCCCCATCCGTGATGCCTGCCCATGGCACGATCACGGAGCGGATACGGTCTCCCAGCCGGCATTGCGCGTGCAGCGCGATCTCGTAGTTGTTCTCGTACATCATCGAGAGCACGTGCAGGCCGCGCGAGAGGCCGAGCGCCTCCTGCATCTTGAGCCAATCCTCGATCGGCGTGTCCTCGAACTGGAGGTGCTTGAATATGTTGTCCTGCTTGACCGGGAAGAGCTTCTGCGGCCCGATGAAATGAAAATGCGTGTCGGTCGCCCCTGGCGGCAGCTCGAGCTTCGGCCGCGGATAATTGCGGTCGATCTTCGGCGAGAACGGCCGGGTATCGGAAGAGCTGCTCACTCGGTCACCTTGATGTTGGCGCGCTGCATGACGTCCTTCCATTTCGCCGATTCCCGCGCGAGAAAAGCGGCGAACTCTTCCGGCGTGCTGCCGCGCGCCGTCGAGCCGAGCGCCGCCAGGCGATCGGCCACCTCAGTCTTGGCGAGCGCGCCGCGGATCGCGGCGCTGAGCTTGTCGATGACGGGGCGCGGCGTCGCCTTCGGCGCGAACACGCCGTTGAAGGTGATGCCCTGCACGTCCGGATATCCGGCCTCGCCGATGCTCGGCACGTCCGGCAGCGACGGCGCGCGCTGCGGTGCGAGGATCGCCAGCGCTCGCAGCGTGCCGGCCGTGAGATGCGGTGCGGCGTCGACGAGCTGGAGGAAGCCGACATCGACGTGCCCGGCGATGAGGTCGGTCACGGCCGGCGCGTTGCCGCGGTAGTGCACCTCGGTCCAGGTGATGCCGGACTTGAGCCGAAACAGCGCGCCCATGAAGTGATTGATGCTGGCGACGCTGTCGATCGCGACCGTGAGCTTGCCGGGATTCTTGCGCGCATAGTCGACGAGCTCGGCCACCGATTTGACCGGCAACGTCGGCCGCACGACCAGCACGTTGGTCGCGACCGCCAGCGTGCTGATCGGCGCGAACGCCTGCTGCCACTGATAGGGCGGGTTCGGCATGGTCATCGGGGCGAGCATGATCGGCCCGTTCGACCCGACCAGCAGCGTGTATCCGTCGGGCGCGGCGCGGGCGACGTACTGGCCCGCGATCGTGCCGCTCGCGCCCGGGCGGTTCTCCACCACGATCGGCTGCCCGAGCGCGTTGTCGAGCCCGGCCTGCAGCGCCCGCGCGCTGATGTCGACATTGCCGCCGGCCGCATAGGGTACGACGAGCGTGACCGGGCGCGTGGGAAAGTCCTGCGCCGAAGCGCCGCGCGCGACGACCGCGAGCGACAACGCGCAGATGATCCAACGAAGGGCAGGCAAGGGCGGTCTCTCCCGGATCTTGTTCGTTGCGCGGCTTGTTAGAGCACGAAGGGCCGCGATGGAACGGGTATCGTCCCGCAATTGATGCATGGGCGCACCGCGTCGGGCTCGCGGAGCTCGACCCGACCTACGGCGCGAGGCGCCCGCCGACGACGAAGAGCGCGAGCGCGGTGGCGTTCGACACGTTGAGGCTCGTGATCTTGCCGGGGAGCGCGATACGCGCGACGACATCGCAGTGGGTGCGGGTGAGCTGGCGCAGCCCTTTGCCCTCGGCGCCGACGACGAGCGCGAGCGGCGCGCGCAGCGGGACGGTCGCGAGATCGGCCTCGCCCGAGGAGTCGAGCCCGACCACGAACACGTTCTTCTCTTTGAGCACGTCGAGCGCGCGCGCGAGGTTCGGCACGGTGACGAGCGGCACGTGCTCGAGCGCCGCGGAGGCCGCCTTGGCGAGCACGCCGGTCGCCTCCGGGCTGTGGCGCGCCGTGACGACCACGGCTTCGACTGCGAACGCCGCCGCCGAGCGCAGGATGGCGCCGACATTGTGGGGGTCGGTGATCTGGTCGAGCACCAGCACGAGGCGCTGCGGCTCGAGGTCCTCGACCGCGGGCGCCTCGAGCGGGTCGGCCTCGGCCAGGATGCCCTGGTGCACCGCGTCCGGCCCGACCAGCGCCTCGATCTCCTGGGCCGAGGTCGGTGTCGGCGCGAGCGGCAGCGCGATGCCGGCTTCCGCCAGGCGATGAGCCGCGTTCTCGGTCGCGAGCAGCCGATGGAAGCGCCGCGCCGGGTTCTCCAGAGCCGCCTTCACGCTGTGCCAGCCGTAGAGGATGACGGGACCGTCGCGGTCGCGGGCGGGCGGACGCCAGGTCTTCTTCTTGAACGGACGTTCCGGCCGGTCCGATCGGTGATCCTTCCGCTGATCCGATCGGTGATTAAATCGTTGACCTGATCGCTGATCCGATCGCGCTTGGCGGAACTTGTCGCGCCGTGGGCCGCGCTCGGTCGGCTCAGCCCGATCCTCGTCGCGCGGGCGCTGAGAACGGTGCTCATGCCGCTCCGATCGGACGGCATCCGGCCGTCCTCCCGCTTCGTGTCCCTGCCGCGGCTTGCCGCGCTCGAAATCGCGCTTGCGCATCCGCGGCTTCTCCCACGCGCCGGCCGGCTTGGCAATTTCGCCCGCCGCACCACATCGATTGCTTGACACACCGTCGTCGCCTCCGCATAAACGCGGCCCGCGGAAGTCCTTGCCCGGACGGGATTTTCGCTCGTGATTTCAGTAGGGTTCGGGGGAGTGTCCCGAGCGGCAAAGGGGGCGGACTGTAAATCCGCTGGCTATGCCTTCGTAGGTTCGAGTCCTACCTCCCCCACCACCAGGCAGCAGAGTCAGACATCAGGCATCGGATTGCGGCAATGGCCGCGGTCGCTGATCCCTGCTAACTGATCTCTGATTCCTGATGCGGGTGTAGCTCAATGGTAGAGCAACAGCCTTCCAAGCTGATGACGAGGGTTCGATTCCCTTCACCCGCTCCAATCTTTCGCGTCAGAATCCGATATCTGAGCCGGGTCGTGGCCTAAAATTGCACGCCCACCCGGCGAAACTTCTTCCACATCACGAGGCAACTCTTCTTCGTGGCGCCGTGCAGCAGCGTGAAGCGCGCCGGCAGGCGGCCCGCATCAGCGAGGTCGAGGCAGGCGCCGCCGGCTGACAGATCGACCACCGTGCAGTCGATCGGCGCCGACTGAGGCACGATGATCTTTGCGGTGCGCGACACCAGTCCGGAAGGCCGCGTGCGCACGAAGCGGCGCTTCTCTGATCCAGGGAGCGACATGTGCCCAGCCCATGCCAATAACCGGCGACGATAGTGGCATGCTTCGCCTTAAGACCGCATTAAGGTTCCGTCTAAACTCATCGCCAATCGCGAAGCTTTCTGGCGACGAGTGCTGCTTCCCAACAGGCAAAAAAAGCGGGCCGCTTGGCGGCCCGCAAGGAACGATCATTCAGCTTATTTTTGGTCGTGGGGGCTCACACGTCAGTCCTCATCGTAGTAGTAGCGGTCATGCCACCGGTGATGATACGGGCCGTAATAGTAGTGGTGGTGGTGCCACGGAGCGCCGACGCCCACGTCGAAGCCTGGCCCCTCGAAGTAAACTCCCTGAGCCTGGGCCGGCATCGTCGTTGCCAAGCCCATCGCGCCGAGGAAGGCGAGGGCGGCGAGCGGCTTCAGCCAGTTCCTAGTCATGATTCATCCTCTCCATTCTTGGCGTTCGCGTCCGCACCGGACCCATTCCGGTCGGACCTGAGAGGGAAACGAGTTCCGGATGCCGCCGGTTCGGCGGAACCCGAGCCCATGGCTGAAGATCATTTGAACAGAATTGAAGGAACGCCCGCCGGTTAGGGGACGAAGCTCAACTGGAACCGTACGCAGACGGGTTTGGGGTGCCGGTGCTTCCTCGCCGGACGGGGCAGCTTCGTCACGGCAACGGCTTGCCGCGGATATCCGCCGAGCGCGCGATTTTCACCAGCACGCCGATGCCGGTGTCGGCGCCCACATGGGTCTGCTCGCGCGGCAGCAGCAAGCTGAAGATCTCGTCGTGGATCGGCCCGCGCTCGTGCAGCTCGGCCCTGCCCCAGAAGCGCAGAAAGCCGGAGTCGAGCACGCCATCGCGCTGCGCCTTGAAGTTGGCGTAGATGACGCAGACGCGCTGATCCTGGCCCAGATTGGCGAGCGCCTGCTTCCTGCTGCGCTCCCAATAGGCGAGGTGGTCGTCGTCATAGACGATCATGCTGCCTTTGACGGAGATGTTGGGTCCGTCCGGCCCGTTGGTCGCGACGAGGCAAGGTGCGCCGTCGTCCCAGGCGGAACGGATCAAGTCGCGGACTTTCTGGCTGATCGGCATGGGCGGCGCGGTCTCGTGTGGTTGCGGGGCGGAGGACAATAGGATCGGCAATCTCGGCATGGCAAGCGAGCGTATTTCTTGCCCAGACAACGGGATGACACCTCTTTTTCAAGTGGCGCCTTCAGGCGGACTTCTTAGAAGCGTGGGACGACACGTGCGGTCGATCGCTTTCGCGCTGCTCCAGGGACTCGAGCGATGACCGCAGCCGATCACGGCAGCCGGATCGAACGCGCCGACGCGACGCTTCGACCAATGGAGACCGGCGCCGCGTCATCGCGCCCGCAGGGTCGAGGCAGTAATGTCTCCCATGGTTCGCCGACCGATCCATCCCGCAAGAGGAGCCTGCCCCATGCTGGTCACCACCACCAACGAAATCGAAGGCCACCGCGTCACCAAGTATCTCGGCCTCGTGCGCGGCATCACGGTTCGCTCGCGCAGTGTGCTCGGCAATATCGGCGCCGGCTTCCAGTCGCTGTTCGGCGGCAACATCTCGATCTACACCGACCTCGCCGAGAAGGCGCGGGAGGAGGCTTATGAGCTGATGGTCCAGCACGCCGCCCAGGTCGGCGCCAACGCGGTGATCGCCATGCGCTATGACGCCAACGAGATCACTGACGGGATCACCGAGGTCTTGGCCTACGGCACCGCGGTGGTGGTGCAGTTGGCCTAGCGCAGGCGAAACCCTGACCCGATTGAGCGCCGGCGTCCCCCGTTCGCCGACAAGGGGATGCGCCAAAAAAGTACCAGGTCGCAGACCTGCCGCGGGGCGCGCCCTTGCATATGGCTGCCCGTTCATGCATTTAGTGAACCGCGCGCGGCCGTTAGGCCGCCGCACCCGCTTCCGGAGGAGTGTAGCTCAATGGCTAGAGCACCGGTCTCCAAAACCGGGGGTTGGGGGTTCGAGTCCCTCCACTCCTGCCAGGCTTGAGCTCGCCTTCAAGCCCGGCGAGGGGCTTTTCCGGAAACCAAGCGTATATGGAAGTGGGCGAGTTGCGGGGCCGCCCGGCTTGCGGGCGGGTCCGGCGGGCATATCCCCCGAGGCGCAAGCGAAGAGCATCGACGGCAAAGGCATCGAGAGCAAAATGGCGAAGGTCAGTCCGCTCAAGTTCTTCCAGGAGGTTCGGTCCGAGACCCAGAAGGTCACGTGGCCGACCCGGCGGGAGGTCATGATCACGACGATCATGGTGTTCGTCATGGTGATACTGGCCGGCATCTTCTTCGCGGTGTCGGATCAGGTCATCCGCTATCTCGTGACGCTCGTCCTCCGCATCGGCAGCTGACATGACGGAAAGAACGGCGGAAAAAAGCATGGCCAAGCGCTGGTACATCGTTCACGCCTACTCGAATTTCGAAAAGAAGGTGGCGGACTCGATCCGCGATCAGGTCAAGCAGCGCCACCTCGAGCCGCTGTTCGACGAGATCCTCGTGCCGATCGAGAAGGTCACCGAGGTGCGCCGCGGCCGCAAGGTCGACGCCGAGCGCAAGTTCTTTCCCGGCTACGTGCTGGTGAAGATGGACCTGACCGACGAGGCCTATCACCTGATCAAGAACACTCCGAAGGTCACGGGCTTCCTCGGCGCCGACAACAAGCCGATGCCGATCTCGGAGGCCGAGGCCTCGCGCATCATGCATCAGGTGCAGGAGGGCATCGAGCGCCCGAAGCCCGCGGTCTCCTTCGAGATCGGCGAGCAGGTGCGCGTCTCCGACGGGCCGTTCGCCTCGTTCAACGGCACCGTCGAGGAGGTCGACGAAACCCGCTCGCGCCTCAAGGTCGCGGTCTCGATCTTCGGCCGCCCGACACCGGTCGAGCTCGAGTACGGGCAGGTGGAGAAGCTGTAGTCACCACGAGCTCGAAGGCGAGCTCGTCGCCGGAATGCAAAAAACATTTTGCATTCGGCGCAAGGCAGTATATGGAACCCGAGCGTGCACTCGCGTTTTGCGTTGAGCGCACCTATCTAAACCGCTCCGCGGTCCGATCGTCAGGCTCATTGATGCCGCGATCGACGGGAAGCGGATCATCCGAGCAAATCGCTCGATCGTTGTGGAAGGACTTGCGAGCGCCCGCCAAGCGCTCCGATCCGGACCACGAACCCGGCGCAGGCGCCAAGCAGGCGTCCAAGTCTGCGCCGCAAGGAGTGAGACATGGCAAAGAAAGTAACCGGCTCCCTGAAATTGCAGGTGCCGGCGGGAGCCGCCAACCCGTCCCCGCCGATCGGTCCCGCGCTCGGCCAGCGCGGTCTCAACATCATGGAGTTCTGCAAGGCATTCAACGCGCAGACCCAGAAGCTCGAGAAGGGCTCGCCCATCCCGGTGGTGATCACGATCTACCAGGATCGTTCCTTCACCTTCGAGATGAAGACGCCGCCCGTCTCCTACTTCCTCAAGAAGGCCGCGAAGATCGAGTCCGGCGCCAAGGCTCCGGGCCGCGACAAGGTCGGCAAGGTGACCAAGGCGCAGGTCAAGGAGATCGCCGAGCAGAAGATGAAGGATCTGAACTGCGCGACAGTCGATTCGGCGATGCGCATGATCGAAGGTTCCGCCCGCTCCATGGGCATCGAGGTCACGGAGTAAGGGCCATGCCGCACGGAAAACGCACTCTCAAGGCGCGCGAGGGCATCGACCGCGAGAAGCTCTACGGGCTCGACGAGGCCGTGAAGCTGGTCAAGGACCGCGCCAAGGCCAAGTTCGACGAGACGATCGAGATCGCGATGAATCTCGGCGTCGATCCACGTCACGCCGACCAGATGGTGCGCGGCGTGGTCAACTTGCCGAACGGCACCGGCCGCACCCAGCGCGTCGCGGTCTTTGCCCGCGGCGCCAAGGCCGACGAGGCGCGCGCCGCGGGCGCCGACATCGTCGGCGCCGAGGACCTGGTCGAGAAGGTCAACGGCGGTTCGGTCGATTTCGACCGCTGCATCGCGACCCCCGATCTGATGCCGCTGGTCGGCCGTCTCGGCAAAGTGCTGGGCCCGCGCGGCCTGATGCCGAACCCGAAGGTCGGCACCGTCACGATGGACGTGACCAACGCGGTCAAGGGCGCGAAGGGCGGCTCGGTCGAGTTTCGGGTCGAGAAGGCCGGCATCGTCCACGCCGGCGTCGGCAAGGCCTCGTTCGCGGCCGACAAGCTCGCCGAGAACATCCGCGCCTTCGCGGACGCGGTGCAGAAGGCCAAGCCGCAGGGCGCCAAGGGCCACTTCATCAACCGGGTCGCGATCTCCTCGACCATGGGGCCCGGTGTGAAGATCGACATCACGAGCCTGTTCGCCCAAGGCGGCGGCGCGTAAGGCCGGCGCGCCTAAGCGCGTCGCGTTTCGCTCAGTCGGCCGCCGGCGCGCGAGCGCCCGGCGGCCGTTCATTTCATCGGCATGGTTACGGCTTGTTAACCGGCGCGGCGCGGGATTGAACCGTCGAGCGCGCGCACGATTCGCCGCGGCTCATCGGGACGCGCGCATGGCGACGATCCTCACCTTTTCCCCGCAAGGCGTTGGCGCGCGCGCAGCGCGGCACGCCGCCGCGTCGGCGGAGATCATCGTCTTCCCGCGGACCGATATTCGCGCGCTGCGCCGCCTGACGGACGCAGGTGACGTCGGCATCGAGCACCCGACCGACTTGCCCGACGAGAAAGCTCTCGACTGAACGCGAAGCGGCGGACGTCGCCGTTGCACGATCGCTTCGATTGTCGCTATCCTGTTAACCATTCGTCAGGAATTGCGGCAGGCGATCCACGCATGCTCGGCGCCCTCGGCAAGGTCTTTTCCTCGCCTCGCTCCGCCTTGATCAAGGCCAATCCTTGGCTCGGCGCGGACGCGGAGGAGGTTGCGCGCATCCTGACCTTGCCCAAAGCGACGCCGCCGGCGCGGGTCGCGGCGGCTCGCCGCGCCGCGACGGTCGCGCGCCTGCGCCGGGGCGCGGATGCGTGGAACGAGTGGGCGCAGACCATGCTGGTCCTGTCCGATCAGCTTGCAGAGGAGCCGGCGGCGCAGCGGCTCTGGGCCTACGTGGCGACGACGGATCTCGCCGGCGCGCCGGCTGAGCCGGCGAGCGATGCTTTTGCGGGAGTGATTTTCCCGGGTGCGGTGGATTTTTCCAAGGTCCGCTTCGCCGACACGGCCTGGTTTTCGGCGGGCGTGTTCGCGGGCGATGCGCGCTTCGCCGGCGGCGAGTTCGCCCGCGGGGCGAATTTCGAGCGCGCCGAGTTCAAGGCTGCGGCGAACTTCGACGGCGTCGGCTTTGGCCGGTCAGGCGAATTCCGCCGGGCGCAGTTTCGCGGGCCGGCGAGCTTCCGCGCCGCGCGCTTCGACGAGGACGCCTGGTTTAGGGGCGCCCAGTTCGCCGCTGCGCTCGACATGAGCGGTGCCTCATTCGGCGGTGAGGTGGGGCTGGGCGATATCCGCTACGGTGGCCCGACGAGCTTCGCCAAGGTCAAGTTCGGCGACAATGCCGGGTTCGAAGCGGCTGTTTTCAAAGATATTGTCCGCTTCGACGACGCCCGGTTCGAGCGCAACGCCCGTTTCGAGCAGGCCCGGTTCGAGCGGGAGCCGAGCTTCGATCGCGCCCGGTTCCTCGGAAAGACCTTCTTCCAGGAAATCTCGGTGCCGGAGGGCAGCGCCGGTGTCCAGAAGGCGATCGCGGAGCTGCGGCGCCGGCTTGGGTAACGGGTTTGCTAAGGTGTGCAAAGTCAACCGCGGTCATCAAATTTCCACAAAAGATCACTTGGCAAATCGGAAACAAAGTTCTAAATACCCGTCACGGGCGTGCCGGCCCAGTGATGTCGGCGCGCCTTTGCGCGTCCTATGAAAAACTGGGTGGTCAGGACTTCAGTCCTTTTGGATATCCCGCTGGGTTGATCTGAAAGGGCAGAGAGGTCGTTTTCGCTTCGTTTGCATGAGTTCGCGCGGTCATCCGGCGGTTCCGGGTGGCCAGGAGTCCTGTCCGAGACTGCAGGTGCCGGTGTTTCCGGCTTAATCGATCGGCCTGCACAGACGGGTGACGACCAGTAGCGGGGGGCAACCCCCGACAAAGGTTCGAACCTCGAGGAACCCGGAGCGCGGCATCGCCTTCCGGGGGGCAGGGCAGCTCAAACGGTCGTCCCTGTCCTTCGTCCGCCTGCCGAGGCGGATCGGGCCATGGACGGCATGTCGTAACCGGCGGCTGTCGTCACGTGACGCCGGCCGCCAACCGGAGAGAGCAACCAAGTGGATCGAGCGGGCAAGTCGGAGCTCGTCACCGAACTCAAGGGGGTCTTCAAGGCTTCCCAAGTCGTGGTGGTGGCTCATTACGCAGGCCTCACGGTCGGGCAGATGCAGACCCTGCGCAAGCAGGCTCGGGCAGCTGGCGCGTCCGTGAAGGTGGCGAAAAACCGTCTCGCCAAGATCGCTCTTGAAGGCACGGACGTGGCTTCCGTCGCGCCCCTGCTGAGGGGGCCGACCGTGCTCGCCTATTCGGGCGATCCCGTGGCCGCGCCCAAGGTCACCACCGACTTCGCCAAGGCGAACGAGAAGTTCGTCATCCTCGGCGGGGCGATGGGAAAGACCGCCCTGAACCCCGACGGCGTGAAGGCGCTCGCCTCACTGCCGTCGCTGGATGAGTTGCGTGCAAAAATCGTCGGCCTCATCCAGGCGCCGGCGACCAAGCTCGCGCAGCTCGCCAACGCGCCGGCGGCCAAGCTCGCCCGTGTGGTCCAGGCCTATGCCAAAAAGAGCGAAGCGTAACGAGACGCTGCGCAACAGAATGGTTCGAACCGAAAAGGACTGAGAGAAATGGCTGATCTGTCGAAGATCGTTGATGAGCTTTCGAGCCTGACCGTGCTCGAGGCGGCCGAGCTGGCCAAGATGCTGGAGGAGAAGTGGGGCGTGTCGGCGGCGGCTGCGGTCGCCGTGGCGGCGGCGCCGGGCGGTGGCGGTGCCGCGGCGCCGGCCGAGGAGAAGACCGAGTTCACGGTCGTGCTCGCGGCCGCGGGCGATAAGAAGATCGAGGTCATCAAGGAGGTCCGCGCACTCACGGGCCTCGGCCTGAAAGAGGCGAAGGACCTCGTCGAAGGCGCGCCGAAGCCGGTCAAGGAAGGGGTCGCCAAGGACGAGGCCGACAAGATCAAGGCCCAGCTCGAGAAGGCTGGCGCCAAGGTTGAGCTGAAGTAAGCGCGGCTTATTTCAGCGGAATCCCCGGGCGAGCGCAGCGAGATCCGGGGATCTCGATCCACACGCTCCACGCCTTTCGGACCCTGTCCTTAAGACGTGGCTCGCCGGGACGAGCCCGGCCATGACGGATCGAGAATGACGAATTGAGAGACGGACGGTTCCGGGATCTTCCCGGGATCGTCCGAATCGCCGTTCAACGACGGCATGAAGCGTCGAGTTCCGTGATTCGGGAATTGCCCCGGGTCGCGTCATTAAAGACGGAGCCATATCTAAGGTTCCGCCGATAACAGGTTTCCGGTGCGGTCAGTCAATTGCGGCTGCGGCCAACCGGAAGACGCGCCGCCCGCATGATGCGGGCGGACGAAGCGAGAGGCCACGATGGCAGAGACGTTCACGGGTCGCAAGCGGGTCCGCAAGTTCTTCGGAAAAATCCAGGAAGTGGCCGAGATGCCGAACCTCATCGAGGTTCAGAAGGCGTCATACGACCAGTTCCTGCTGGTCAAGGAGCCGGCCGGCGGACGTCCGGACGAGGGTCTGCAGGCCGTGTTCAAGTCGGTGTTCCCGATCTCCGACTTCTCCAACACCGCCCAGCTCGAGTTCGTGCGCTACGAGTTCGAGCCGCCGAAGTACGACGTCGACGAGTGCCGCCAGCGCGGCATGACGTACGCCGCGCCGCTGAAAGTGACGCTGCGCCTCATCGTGTTCGATATCGACGAGGAAACCGGCGCGAAGTCGGTCAAGGACATCAAGGAGCAGGACGTCTACATGGGCGACATCCCGCTCATGACCAACAACGGCACCTTCGTGGTGAACGGCACCGAGCGCGTGATCGTCTCGCAGATGCACCGTTCGCCCGGTGTGTTCTTCGATCACGACAAGGGCAAGACCCATTCGTCGGGCAAGCTCCTGTTCGCGGCCCGCATCATCCCGTATCGCGGCTCCTGGCTCGACATCGAGTTCGACGCCAAGGACATCGTCTATGCGCGCATCGACCGCCGCCGCAAGATTCCGGTGACGTCGCTCCTGTTCGCGCTCGGCATGACGGGCGAGGAGATCCTCAACACCTTCTACAAGCAGGTGCTCTACAAGCGCTCGAAGGACGGCTGGCGCGTGCCGTTCGACGCTACCCGCATGCGCGGCTACAAGGCGATCAACGACCTCGTCGACGCCGACAGCGGCAAGGTGGTGGTCGAGGCGGGCAAGAAGATCACCGTGCGCCAGGCGCGCCAGCTCGCCGAGAAGGGCCTCAAAGCGCTCCGCATGACCGAGGAGGAGCTGATCGGCCTCTACATTGCCGAGGATCTCGTCAACCCGAAGACGGGCGAGATCTACGTCGAGGCGGGCGATGAGGTCACCGAGAAGGTGCTCAAGGTCCTCAACGAGGCCGGCTACAAGGAAATCCCGGTGCTCGACATCGACCACGTCAATGTCGGCCCCTACATCCGCAACACGCTGCATGTCGACAAGAACATGACGCGCGAGGACGCGCTGTTCGACATCTACCGCGTGATGCGTCCGGGCGAGCCGCCGACGCTCGACACCGCGATGACCATGTTCAACTCGCTGTTCTTCGACAGCGAGCGCTACGACCTGTCGGCGGTCGGCCGCGTCAAGATGAACATGCGCCTCGACCTGCAGGCGGAGGACACCATCCGCATCCTGCGCAAGGAGGACATCATCGGCGTGATCCGTACGCTGCTCGACCTGCGCGACGGCAAGGGCGAGATCGACGATATCGACCACCTCGGCAACCGCCGGGTGCGCTCGGTCGGCGAGCTGATGGAGAACCAGTACCGCATCGGCCTGCTGCGCATGGAGCGCGCCATCAAGGAGCGCATGAGTTCGGTCGATATCGACACCGTGATGCCGCAGGACCTGATCAACGCGAAGCCCGCGGCCGCCGCGGTGCGCGAGTTCTTCGGTTCCTCGCAGCTCTCGCAGTTCATGGACCAGACCAATCCGCTGTCCGAGATCACGCACAAGCGCCGCTTGTCCGCGCTCGGCCCGGGCGGCCTCACGCGCGAGCGCGCCGGCTTCGAGGTGCGCGACGTGCATCCGACGCACTACGGCCGCATCTGCCCGATCGAAACGCCGGAGGGCCCGAACATCGGCCTCATCAACTCGCTCGCGACCTATGCACGGGTGAACAAGTACGGCTTCGTCGAGACGCCGTACCGGAAGGTGAAGGACGGCCGCGTCACCGACGAGGTGGTCTACCTCTCGGCGATGGAGGAAGGACGGCACTACGTCGCGCAGGCGAACGTGCCGCTCGATGCGCGCGGGCGTTTCACCGAGGATCTCGTGGTCTGCCGCCACTCCGGCGACGTGCTGATGATCTCGCCCGATCGCGTCGACTACATGGACGTGTCGCCGAAGCAGCTCGTCTCGGTGGCGGCCGCGCTCATCCCGTTCCTCGAGAACGATGACGCCAACCGCGCGCTGATGGGCTCGAACATGCAGCGTCAGGCCGTGCCGCTGGTACGCGCCGAGGCGCCGTTCGTCGGCACCGGCATGGAAGGCGTGGTCGCGCGCGACTCGGGCGCCGCGATCGCGGCGCGCCGCACCGGCATCGTCGATCAGGTCGACGCCACCCGTATCGTGATCCGCGCGACCGAGGAGCTCGATCCGTCGAAGTCGGGCGTCGACATCTACCGGCTGATGAAGTTCCAGCGCTCGAACCAGAACACCTGCATCAACCAGCGTCCGCTCGTGAAGGTGGGCGACGCGGTCGCGAAGGGCGACATCATCGCGGACGGTCCCTCGACCGATCTCGGCGAGCTCGCGCTCGGCCGCAACGTGCTCGTCGCGTTCATGCCGTGGAACGGCTACAACTTCGAGGACTCGATCCTGCTTTCCGAGCGCATCGTCAAGGACGACGTGTTCACGTCCATCCACATCGAGGAATTCGAGGTGATGGCGCGCGACACCAAGCTCGGGCCGGAGGAGATCACCCGCGACATCCCGAACGTGTCGGAAGAGGCGCTCAAGAACCTCGACGAGGCGGGCATCGTCTATATCGGTGCGGAAGTGCATGCGGGCGACATCCTGTGCGGCAAGATCACGCCGAAGGGCGAGAGCCCGATGACGCCGGAAGAGAAGCTCTTGCGTGCGATCTTCGGCGAGAAGGCTTCCGACGTGCGCGACACGTCGCTGCGCGTCCCGCCGGGCGTGCAGGGCACGGTGGTCGAGGTGCGCGTGTTCAACCGCCACGGCGTCGACAAGGACGAGCGTGCGCTCGCGATCGAGCGCGAGGAGATCGAGCGGCTCGCCAAGGACCGCGACGACGAGCAGGCGATCCTCGACCGCAACGTGTTCGGCCGTCTCGCCGACATGCTGGAGGGCCGCCAGGGCATCGCCGGCCCGAAGGGCTTCAAGAAGGATTCGAAGATCACCCGCGCGGTGCTCGACGAGTATCCGAAGTCGCAGTGGTGGCTGTTCGCCTCCCCGAACGACAAGCTGATGGCCGAGATCGAGGCCATCAGGAAGCAGTACGAGGAGAGCAAGAAGGGCCTGGAGCAGCGCTTCCTCGACAAGGTCGAGAAGCTGCAGCGCGGCGACGAGCTGCCGCCCGGCGTGATGAAGATGGTCAAGGTCTTCGTCGCCGTGAAGCGCAAGATCCAGCCCGGCGACAAGATGGCCGGCCGCCACGGCAACAAGGGCGTGGTGTCGAAGATCGTGCCGGCCGAGGACATGCCTTTCCTCGCCGACGGCACGCCGGTCGACGTCGTGCTCAACCCGCTCGGCGTGCCGAGCCGCATGAACGTCGGGCAGATCCTCGAGACCCATCTCGGCTGGGCCTGCGCCGGCATGGGGCTCAAGATCGGCCAGGCGGTCGAGGCCTATTACGGCAAGAACCGCGACGCCAAGCCGCTCAAGGAGACGCTGCGCAAGGTCTACGGCGACGACGAGACCATCAAGTCGCTCAAGGAGGAGGAGCTCGTCGAGCTCGGCGAGAACCTCCGCCACGGCGTCCCGATCGCGACGCCGGTGTTCGACGGCGCCAAGGAGAAGGACATCGAGGAGATGCTCGATCTCGCCGGGCTCGACCATTCGGGCCAGGTGACGCTGCACGACGGCCGCACCGGCGAGCCGTTCGATCGCAAGGTGACGGTCGGCTACATCTACATCCTCAAGCTCCACCACCTCGTGGACGACAAGATCCACGCGCGCTCGATCGGCCCGTACAGCCTCGTCACCCAGCAGCCGCTGGGCGGCAAGGCGCAGTTCGGCGGGCAGCGCTTCGGCGAAATGGAGGTGTGGGCGCTCGAGGCGTATGGCGCCGCCTACACGCTGCAGGAGATGCTGACCGTGAAGTCCGACGACGTCGCGGGACGCACCAAGGTGTACGAGGCGATCGTGCGCGGCGACGACACGTTCGAGGCCGGTATTCCGGAATCGTTCAACGTGCTGGTCAAGGAAATGCGCTCGCTCGGCCTCAATGTCGACCTGCACAATTCCAAGCAGGAGCGCGGGGGGCCGCAGCAGCAAGGCGGCGGCAACGCGGAAGCCGCGGAGTGATCAAGGCCGGGCCGGCGCACGACGCCGGCCCGCGCGGACGTGTTGAGACAGACAAGACGACATTCGACTTTGCAGCCGGTTGGCGGCCGGCATGCCAGGAGACGATGAATGAACCAGGAAGTAATGAATCTTTTCAGCCCGCAGGTGCCGGCGCAGGTCTTCGACCAGATCCGGATCTCGATCGCGAGCCCGGACAAGATTCTCTCGTGGTCGTATGGCGAGATCAAGAAGCCGGAGACGATCAACTACCGCACGTTCAAGCCCGAGCGTGACGGCCTCTTCTGCGCGCGCATCTTCGGCCCGATCAAGGACTACGAGTGCTTGTGCGGCAAGTACAAGCGCATGAAGTACAAGGGCATCATCTGCGAGAAGTGCGGCGTCGAGGTGACGCTGTCGCGGGTGCGGCGCGAGCGCATGGGCCACATCGAGCTCGCGGCGCCGGTCGCGCACATCTGGTTCCTGAAGTCGCTGCCGAGCCGCATCGGCCTGCTCCTCGACATGACGCTCAAGGATCTCGAGCGCATCCTCTACTTCGAGTACTACGTGGTGCTCGAGCCGGGCATCACCTCGCTGCAGGAGCGCCAGCTCCTGTCCGAGGACGAGTACCTCAAGGCGCAGGAAGAGTTCGGCCAGGACAGCTTCACGGCGGCGATCGGCGCCGAGGCGATCCGCGAGATGCTCAAGGGCATGGACCTGGAGAAGCTCGCCGCCGACCTGCGCGTCGAGATCGCCGAGTCGACCTCGGAGCTCAAGCCGAAGAAGCTCGCCAAGCGCCTCAAGCTGATCGAGGCCTTCATCCAGTCCGGCAACAAGCCGGAGTGGATGATCCTGACCCAGGTGCCGGTGATTCCGCCGGACCTGCGGCCGCTGGTGCCGCTCGACGGCGGGCGCTTCGCGACCTCGGACTTGAACGACCTCTATCGCCGCGTCATCAACCGCAACAACCGCCTGAAGCGGCTGATCGAGCTGCGCGCGCCGGACATCATCATCCGCAACGAGAAGCGGATGCTGCAGGAGGCGGTCGACGCGCTGTTCGACAACGGCCGGCGCGGTCGCGTGATCACGGGCGCCAACAAACGGCCGCTGAAGTCGCTCGCCGACATGCTCAAGGGCAAGCAGGGCCGGTTCCGGCAGAACCTGCTCGGCAAGCGCGTCGACTATTCGGGCCGCTCGGTGATCGTGGTCGGTCCCGAGCTCAAGCTGCACCAGTGCGGCCTGCCGAAGAAGATGGCGCTCGAGCTGTTCAAGCCGTTCATCTACTCGCGGCTCGACGCCAAGGGCCTTTCGACGACCGTGAAGCAGGCGAAGAAGCTGGTCGAGAAGGAGAAGCCGGAAGTCTGGGACATCCTCGACGAGGTGATCCGCGAGCATCCGGTGCTGCTCAACCGTGCGCCGACCCTGCACCGCCTCGGCATTCAGGCATTCGAGCCGGTGCTGATCGAGGGCAAGGCGATCCAGCTGCACCCGCTCGTCTGCGCCGCCTTCAACGCGGACTTCGACGGCGACCAGATGGCGGTGCACGTGCCGTTGTCGCTCGAGGCGCAGCTCGAGGCGCGCGTGCTGATGATGTCGACCAACAACATCCTGCACCCGGCGAACGGCTCGCCCATCATCGTGCCGTCGCAGGACATCGTGCTCGGCCTCTACTACCTCTCGCTCATGCGCGACAACGAGCCCGGCCAGGGCAAGGTGTTCGGCGACATGGCGTCGATCGAGCACGCGCTCAACGCCAAGGTCATCACGCTGCACTCGAAGATCAAGTTTCGCTTCGAGGGCGTGAACGACAAGGGCGAGACGGTGCGCACCTGGCACGACACCACGCCGGGCCGCGTCATGATCGGGCAGGTGCTGCCGCGCTCGTCCAAGGTCTCGTTCGAGGCCGTGAACAAGCTCATGACCAAGCGCGAAATCTCGGCGATGATCGACATGGTGTATCGCCACTGCGGTCAGAAGGAGACGGTGATCTTCTGCGACCGCATCATGGCGCTCGGCTTCCACAACGCGTTCAAGGCCGGCATCTCGTTCGGCAAGGACGACATGGTCGTGCCCAGCACCAAGTGGAAGCTGGTCGAGGAGACGCGCACGCTCGCCAAGGAGTACGAGCAGCAGTACAACGACGGCACCATCACGGAAGGCGAGAAGTACAACAAGGTGGTCGACGCGTGGTCGAAGTGCACCGACCGCATCGCCGAGGAGATGATGCGCGAGATCTCGGCCGTGCGTAAGCAGCCGGACGGCAAGCGCGAGGTGCCGATCAACTCGATCTACATGATGGCGCATTCCGGCGCGCGCGGTTCGGCGGCGCAGATGCGCCAGCTCGCCGGCATGCGCGGCGTGATGTCGAAGCCCTCCGGCGAGCTGATCGAGAGTCCGATCATCTCGAACTTCAAGGAAGGCCTTTCGGTGCTGGAGTACTTCAACTCGACCCACGGCGCCCGCAAGGGTCTCGCCGACACCGCGCTCAAGACCGCCAACTCGGGCTACCTGACGCGCCGTTTGGTCGACGTCGCGCAGGACTGCATCATCACGACCGAGGACTGCGGCACGACGTCGGGCATCAAGGTGCGTGCCATCATCGACGCGGGCCAGGTGGTCGCGTCGCTGCCGAGCCGCATTCTCGGCCGCACCACGGCCGAGGACCTGCGCGATCCGTCGACCAACACGGTGATCGTCAAGGCGGGCACGCTGCTGACCGAGCCGGAGGTCGAGCAGGTGGTCCGGGCCGGCATCCAGGAGGTGCGCATCCGCTCGGTGCTCACCTGCGAGACGACCAACGGGGTATGCGGCAAGTGCTACGGGCGCGATCTCGCACGCGGCACGCCGGTCAACATGGGCGAGGCGGTCGGCGTGATCGCGGCTCAATCCATTGGCGAGCCGGGCACCCAGCTCACCATGCGCACCTTCCACGTCGGCGGCGCCGCGCAGGTATCGGTGCAGTCGTTCATCGAGTCGAACTTCGACGGCACGGTGAAGATGCGCAACAAGAACGTCATGACCAACTCGGCCGGCGAGAACATCGTGATGGTCCGCAACATGGCGGTCGTCATCGTCGACCAGGACGGCACGACCGAGCATGCGGTGCACCGCCTGCAGTACGGCTCGCGCCTCAAGGTCGAGGACGGCGACAAGATCACCCGCGGCCAGCGCATCGCCGAGTGGGACCCCTACACCCGGCCGATCCTCACCGAAGTCGAGGGCACGATTGGGTTCGAGGACCTGGTCGACGGCCTGTCGATGTCGGAAGCGGTCGACGAGGCGACCGGCATCGCGAAGCGCGTGGTGACGGATTGGCGCACCGGCTCGGCGCGCAATCAGCAGGATCTGCGGCCCGCGCTCGTGATCAAGGGCAAGGACGGCAAGATCCTGAAGCTGAGCCGCGGCGGCGACGCGCGCTACCTGCTCGCGGTCGACGCGATCTTGTCGGTCGATCCGGGCGCCAAGGTGAAGGCGGGCGACGTCATCGCGCGTATCCCGACCGAGAGCGCCAAGACGCGCGACATCACGGGCGGCCTCCCGCGCGTGGCGGAGCTGTTCGAGGCGCGGCGGCCGAAGGAATCGGCGGTGATCGCCGAGATCGCCGGCACGGTGCGGTTCGGGCGCGACTACAAGAACAAGCGTCGCATCACCATCGAGCCGCCGAGCGGTAACGAGGAGGAGGCGCGCGAGTACCTCATCCCGAAGGGCAAGCACATCCACCTGCAGGACGGCGACGTCATCGAGAAGGGCGACTACATCGTCGACGGCAACCCGGCGCCGCACGACATCCTGGCCGTCAGGGGCGTGGAGGATCTCGCGGCCTTCCTCGTCAACGAGATCCAGGACGTCTATCGGCTGCAGGGCGTGGCGATCAACGACAAGCACATCGAGGTGATCGTCCGCCAGATGCTGCAGAAGGTCGAGATCGACGACGCCGGCGAGACCGAGCTCATCAAGGGCGAGCAGATCGACAAGATCGAGATGGATGAGATCAACGCCCGTGTCGCGGAGGAGGGCAAGAAGCCGGCCACCGGCCACCCGATCCTGCTCGGCATCACCAAGGCGAGCCTGCAGACCCGCTCGTTCATCTCGGCAGCGTCGTTCCAGGAAACGACGCGGGTGCTCACCGAGGCCGCGGTCAACGGCAAGGCCGACACGCTCGACGGCCTCAAGGAGAACGTCATCGTCGGCCGCCTGATCCCGGCCGGCACCGGCGCGGTGATGAACGGCCTGCGCGAGGTTGCGACCAAACGCGACCAGCTCATTCTCGACGAGCGCGAGAAGGAGCGGCAGGCGAAGCTCGCCGAGCAGCCGGCGGCGCTGCCGCCGGCGGCGGAGTGAGCGCTCGCGCCGAAACCAAAAGGGCCGCCCTCGGGGCGGCCCTTTTTTTCGTTCCGGCGTCGCCCACCTGCGTACAGGGTCCGCAGCACTGAGGCGCCGCCGGTTCGCTTTCAGCGCATGTCCCAATCGCCGAAAAGCCCGATTTTTCCAGCCTTTCCGGCTTGACTTGCATCCATTGCGTCGATAGATACGCCACACTTTACGGCAGGCGGTGAGCTTCGCCCGTCGGAACGGCATTCCCGGATCTCCCAAGTCATTGAGACCGCAAGGTTTTTGACGCGGGCCGGTTCCGGCACCAGCCTCGATGCAAGAAGCTCAGACGCTGCCGCTGACACCTCGACTGTCAGACGTGACGTGCATGACCGCGATGCGGCTCCTGTGAAGGAGATGCGACGTGGTCCTCTGTCGATGCAAGAACGTCATCTCCCTCGGAGAGGGGTGCATGGCGCGCTTGCCGTTTGCGCACAGGTGGCGAACCGAGCGCGAACCGATTTTGCCGGGGCCTTCGTGCCCCAGAAGATGCGGGCTTTGGCCCGAATGAGGGTGAAGGCGAATGCCGACGATCAATCAGCTCATCCGCAAACCGCGGGTGGCGCAAAAGGCGCGCAAGAAGGTCCCCGCGTTGCAGCAGAGCCCGCAGAAGCGCGGCGTGTGCACGCGCGTCTACACGACGACGCCGAAGAAGCCGAACTCGGCGCTGCGCAAGGTCGCCAAGGTGCGCCTCACCAACGGCTTCGAGGTGATCGGCTACATCCCGGGTGAGGGCCATAACCTGCAGGAGCACTCGGTCGTCATGATCCGCGGCGGCCGCGTCAAGGACCTGCCGGGCGTGCGCTACCACATCCTGCGCGGCGTGCTCGACACGCAGGGCGTCAAGAACCGCAAGCAGCGCCGGTCGAAGTACGGCGCCAAGCGTCCGAAGTAAGCGGAGTCAGCAGCATGTCCCGCCGTCACCGTGCCGACAAGCGCGAGATCCTTCCCGATCCGAAGTTCGGGAACGTGGTCGTCACCAAGTTCATGAACTCGATCATGTATCAGGGCAAGAAGTCGGTCGCCGAGTCGATCGTCTACGGGGCGCTCGAGGTGATCGAGGGCAAGACCAAGTCCAACCCGATTCAGGTCTTCCAACAGGCGCTCGACAACGTGATGCCGTCGATCGAGGTGCGTTCGCGCCGCGTCGGCGGCGCGACCTATCAGGTGCCGGTCGAGGTGCGCACCGACCGCCGCCAGGCGCTCGGCATCCGCTGGCTGATCTCGGCTGCGCGCGAGCGCAACGAGAAGACGATGACGGAGCGGCTCTCGGCCGAGCTGCTCGACGCGTCCAACAACCGGGGGAATGCCGTCAAGAAGCGCGAGGACACGCACCGGATGGCGGAAGCCAACCGCGCCTTCTCGCACTACCGCTGGTAAAGCGTTCGCACGACGGATCGAATTGCAAGGAATCCCAATGCCCCGTACGCATAAAATCGAGGACTACCGCAACTTCGGCATCATGGCCCACATCGATGCCGGCAAGACCACGACCACGGAGCGGATCCTCTATTACACGGGCAAGAGCCACAAGATCGGCGAGGTCCATGAGGGCGCGGCCACCATGGACTGGATGGAGCAGGAGCAGGAGCGCGGCATCACGATCACGTCGGCCGCGACCACCGCATTCTGGAAAGAGAAGCGGCTCAACATCATCGACACGCCCGGGCACGTCGATTTCACGATCGAGGTCGAGCGCAGCCTGCGCGTGCTCGACGGCGCGGTGTGCGTGCTCGACAGCAACCAGGGCGTCGAGCCGCAGACCGAGACGGTGTGGCGCCAGGGCGACAAGTACAAGGTGCCGCGCATCGTCTTCGCCAACAAGATGGACAAGGTCGGTGCGGACTTCTTCCGTTGCCTGTCCGACATCGTCGATCGCCTCGGCGCGAAACCGGTCGCGATCCAGCTGCCGATCGGCGCCGAGCAGCAGTTCAAGGGCATCGTCGACCTCGTGCGCATGAAGGGCGTGGTGTGGGAGGACGAGGGCCTCGGCGCGAAATATCACGACATCGACATCCCGGCCGACATGGCGGACCAGGCGAAGGAATATCGCGAGAAGATGGTCGAGGCTGCCGTCGAGCTCGATGACGACGCGATGACCGCCTATCTAGAGGGCAAGGAGCCGGACGAGGCGACGCTCAAGCGGCTGATCCGCAAGGCGGTGATCACCGGCGCGTTCTATCCGGTTCTGTGCGGCTCGGCCTTCAAGAACAAGGGCGTGCAGCCGCTGCTCGACGCCGTCGTCGACTATCTGCCGTCGCCGCTCGATGTGCCCGCGATCAAGGGCGTCGACCCGAAGGGCAACGAGGTCGAGCGCAAGCCGGACGACAAGGAGCCGCTGGCGCTGCTCGCCTTCAAGATCATGGACGACCCGTTCGTCGGCACGATCACGTTCTGCCGCATCTATTCCGGCACGCTGCAGAGCGGCACCGGCGTCATCAACTCGACGCGTGACCGCAAGGAGCGCATCGGCCGCATGTTGCTGATGCACGCCAACAACCGCGAGGACATCAAGGAAGCGTATGCGGGCGACATCGTCGCGCTGGCGGGCCTGAAAGAGGCGCGCACCGGCGACACGCTGTGCGATCCGCAGAAGTCGGTCATCCTGGAGAAGATGGAATTCCCCGATCCCGTCATCGAGATCGCGATCGAGCCGAAGTCGAAGGCCGACCAGGAGAAGCTCGGCGTCGCGCTGGCGAAGCTCGCGGCCGAGGATCCCTCGTTCCGCGTCACCACCGACCAGGAGTCGGGCCAGACCATCCTCAAGGGGATGGGCGAGCTCCATCTCGACATCAAGGTCGACATCCTCAAGCGCACCTACAAGGTCGAGGCCAACATCGGCGCGCCGCAGGTGGCCTATCGCGAGAAGATCACCCGCGAGGTCACGGTCGACTATACGCACAAGAAGCAGACCGGCGGCTCGGGCCAGTTCGCCCGCATCAAGATCGTCGCCTCGCCGCTCGAGCCCGGCAAGGGTTTCGAGTTCGAGAACAAGGTGGTCGGCGGCTCCGTGCCGAAGGAGTTCGTGCCGGGCGTGGAGAAGGGCCTCGAGTCGGTGCTCGGATCCGGCGTGCTCGCCGGCTTCCCGGTGGTCGACCTCAAGGTGACGCTGATCGACGGCGCCTATCACGAGGTGGACTCGTCCGCGCTCGCCTTCGAGATCGCGGCGCGCGCCGCGCTGCGCGAGGCGCTGCAGAAGGGCGGCTCGGTGCTGCTCGAGCCGATCATGAAGGTCGAGGTGGTGACGCCGGAGGACTACACCGGCTCCGTCATCGGCGACCTCAACTCGCGACGCGGCCAGATCCAGGGCCAGGACATGCGCGGCAACGCCAACGTGATCAACGCGATGGTGCCGCTCGCGAACATGTTCGGTTACGTCAACAATCTACGCTCGATGTCGCAGGGTCGCGCCACGTTCACGATGCAGTTCGACCACTACGAGCAGGTCCCGAGCAACGTCGCCCAGGAGGTTCAGGCGAAGTTCGCCTGAGCCCGTCATCATTCAACTGTACGCCACGCAACGGTTAACGGAGAGACCGATGGCCAAGGAAAAGTTCAACCGCACGAAGCCCCACTGCAACATCGGCACGATCGGCCATGTCGATCATGGCAAGACGTCGCTGACGGCGGCGATCACCAAGGTGCTCGCCGAGCAGGGCAAGGCGCAGTACACCGCCTATGACCAGATCGACAAAGCGCCGGAAGAGAAGGCGCGCGGCATCACGATCTCGACCGCGCACGTCGAGTACGAGACCGACAAGCGTCACTACGCGCACGTCGACTGCCCCGGGCATGCCGACTACGTGAAGAACATGATCACCGGCGCCGCGCAGATGGACGGCGCGATCCTCGTGGTCTCGGCTGCCGACGGCCCGATGCCGCAGACGCGCGAGCACATCCTGCTCGCCCGCCAGGTCGGCGTGCCGGCGCTCGTGGTGTTCATGAACAAGGTCGACATGGTCGACGATCCGGAGCTGCTCGAGCTCGTCGAGCTCGAGGTCCGCGAGCTGCTCTCGAAATACCAGTTCCCGGGCGACAAGATCCCGGTCATCAAGGGCTCGGCGCTGATGGCGCTCGAGGACAAGGACCCGAAGCTCGGCAAGGATGCGATCCTCGAGCTGATGAAGGCGGTGGACGAGAACATCCCGCAGCCGGAGCGTCCGAAGGATCAGCCGTTCCTGATGCCGGTCGAGGACGTGTTCTCGATCTCGGGCCGCGGCACGGTGTGCACGGGCCGCATCGAGCGCGGCGTCATCAAGGTCGGCGAGGAAGTCGAGATCGTCGGCATCAAGCCGACCACGAAGACGGTGGTCACCGGCGTCGAGATGTTCCGCAAGCTGCTCGACCAGGGCGAGGCGGGCGACAACGTCGGCTGTCTGCTGCGCGGCACCAAGCGCGAGGAAGTCGAGCGCGGCCAGGTGCTGTGCAAGCCCGGCTCGGTCAAGCCGCACACCAAGTTCAAGGCCGAGGCCTACATCCTCACCAAGGAGGAGGGCGGCCGGCATACGCCGTTCTTCACCAACTACCGCCCGCAGTTCTACTTCCGCACCACCGACGTGACCGGCGTGGTGACGTTGCCGGCCGGCACCGAGATGGTGATGCCGGGCGACAACATCGCGATGGAAGTGCACCTGATCGTGCCGATCGCGATGGAGGAGAAGCTTCGCTTCGCCATTCGCGAGGGCGGCCGCACGGTGGGCGCCGGGGTCGTGGCCAGCATCATCGAGTAAGGGCGCAAAAGGGGCGCGGCTCGCCGCGCCCCTTTGTCGTCGAGAGGGATAGAGCCCGGGAAAAACCCCATGAACGGTCAAAACATCCGCATCCGGTTGAAGGCGTTCGACCACCGCATTCTCGATTCGTCGACGCGCGAGATCGTGGCGACCGCCAAGCGTACCGGCGCACAGGTGCGCGGGCCGATCCCGCTGCCGACCAAGATCGAGAAGTTCACCGTCAACCGCTCGCCGCACGTCGACAAGAAGAGCCGCGAGCAGTTCGAGATGCGCACTCACAAGCGCCTGCTCGATATCGTCGATCCGACCCCGCAGACCGTCGATGCGCTGATGAAGCTCGACCTCGCGGCCGGCGTCGACGTCGAGATCAAGCTCTAACGGCAGGCAGCGAGCTTTAAGGAATACACCGATGCGTTCGGGAGTGATCGCACAGAAGCTGGGGATGACGCGGGTCTTCACCGAGACCGGCGAGCATGTGCCCGTGACGGTGCTGCGCCTCGGCAAGTGCCAGGTGCTCGGTCATCGCACCAAGGAGAAGAACGGCTACGTCGCGCTGCAGCTCGGCTCCGGCACCCGCAAGGTCAACAATGTGAGCAAGGCCGAACGCGGCAATTTCGCCATCGCCAAGGTGGAGCCCAAGCGCAAGCTCGCCGAGTTCCGGGTGAGCGACGATGGGCTGATCCCGGTGGGTGCCGAGATCACGGCCGATCATTTCGTCGTCGGCCAGTTCGTCGACGTCACCGGCACCTCGATCGGCAAGGGTTTCGCCGGCGCGATGAAGCGGTGGAACTTCGGCGGCCTGCGTGCGACCCACGGCGTGTCGGTGTCGCACCGCTCGCTCGGTTCGACCGGCAACCGCCAGGACCCCGGCAAGACCTTCAAGAACAAGAAGATGGCCGGCCAGATGGGCGACGAGCGGGTCACCACGCTCAATCTCAAGGTGGTGCAAACGGACGTCGAGCGCGGGCTGATCCTGGTCGAGGGTGCGGTGCCGGGCGCCAAGGGCGGCTGGATCACGGTGCGCGACGCGGTGAAGAAGCCGCTGCCGAAGGAAGCGCCGAAGCCCGGCAAGTTCCGCGCGCCCGAGGCGGCGCCCGCTGAGGCAGGCGCGGCCGAGCCGGCCAAAGAGGGAGCGTGAGATGGAGCTCAAGATCACCACGCTCGACGGCGCCGAGGCAGGTTCGGTGAACCTGTCGGATGCGATCTTCGGCCTCGAGCCGCGCGTCGACATCCTGCAGCGCTGCGTCAAGTGGCAGCTCGCCAAGCGTCGGGCCGGCACCCACGCGGTGCAGAACCGCGCGGACGTGTGGCGCACCGGAAAGAAGATGTATGCGCAGAAGGGCACCGGCGGCGCCCGCCACGGCTCGATGCGCGCCAACCTATTCCGCGGCGGCGGCCGCTCGTTCGGCCCGGTGGTGCGCAGCCATGCGCATGACCTGCCGAAGAAGGTGCGCGCGCTCGCGCTCAAGCATGCGCTCTCCGCCAAGGCCAAGGACGGCGGCATCGTCGTGGTCGACAAGGCCGCGGTCGAGGGCGGCAAGACCAAGACGCTCAAGGCGAGCTTCGCGAAGCTCGGCTTGGACAATGTGCTGATCGTCGACGGCGTGCAGGTCGACGCCGGGCTCGCCCTCGCGGCGCGCAACCTGCACAACGTCGATGTGCTGCCGATCCAGGGGATCAACGTCTACGACATTCTGCGGCGCACCAAGCTCGTGCTGACCAAGGCCGCGGTCGATGCGCTGGAGGCGCGGTTCAAATGAGCACCACCGATCCGCGCCATTACGACCTGATCCTGTCGCCGGTCATCACCGAGAAGGCGACCAACGCGTCCGAGCGCAACCAGGTGCTCTTTCGCGTCGCCAGCCACGCGACCAAGCCGCAGATCAAGGAAGCGGTCGAGAAGCTGTTCGACGTGAAGGTGAAGAGCGTCAACACCCTTGTGCGCAAGGGCAAGCACAAGGCGTTTCGCGGCCGGCCCGGCCAGCAGTCGGACGTCAAGAAAGCCATCGTGACCCTCGAAGAGGGCCACCGCATCGACGTGACCACGGGTCTCTGAGGTCGGGAATAGATCAATGGCACTCAAGACATACAAGCCGACGACCCCGGCCCAGCGCCAGCTGGTGCTGGTCGACCGCTCGGAGCTCTACAAGGGCAAGCCGCTCAAGGCGCTGACCGAGGGCAAGAGCTCGACCGGCGGCCGCAACAATCTCGGCCGCATCACCACGCGCTTCCGCGGCGGCGGCCACAAGAAGGCCTACCGCACGATCGACTTCAAGCGCACCAAGCACGACAAGCCCGCGACGGTCGAGCGCATCGAGTACGATCCGAACCGCACCGCCTTCATCGCGCTGATCAAGTATCGTGACGGCGAGCAGGCCTACATCCTCGCGCCGCAGCGCCTCGCGGCGGGCGACACCATCGTCGCCGGCGAGGATGTGGACGTGAAGCCCGGCAACGCGATGCCGGTGGGCAACATCCCGATCGGCACGATCGTCCACAACATCGAGATCAAGATCGGCAAGGGCGGCCAGCTCGCGCGCTCGGCCGGCACCTACGCGCAGATCGTCGGTCGCGACGGCGAGTACGTGATCCTGCGCCTGAACTCGACCGAGCAGCGCCTGGTGCACGGCCGCTGCATGGCGACGATCGGCGCGGTGTCGAACCCCGACCACATGAACATCTCGATCGGCAAGGCCGGTCGCGTGCGCTGGAAGGGCCGCATGCCGCACAACCGCGGCATCACCATGAACCCGGTCGACCATCCGCACGGCGGCCGTACCAAGGGCGGCGGCCACCCGGTGACCCCGTGGGGCTTCCCGACCAAGGGCAAGAAGACCCGCAAGAACAAGAACACCACCAAGTTCATCATCTCCAGCCGCCACGCGCGGAAGAAGACGCAGTAAAGCGAGAACACTCATGGCGCGATCGAACTGGAAAGGCCCGTTCGTCGACGGCTATCTGCTGAAGAAGGCGGATACCGCACGTGCATCCGGCCGTCACGACGTGATCAAGACCTGGAGCCGGCGCTCGACCATCATGCCGCAGTTCGTCGGGCTCACCTTCGGCGTCTACAACGGCCACAAGCACATCCCGGTCCTGGTGACCGAGGAGATGGTCGGCCACAAGTTCGGCGAGTTCTCGCCGACCCGCACGTTCCACGGCCATTCGGCCGACCGCAAGGCGAAGCGCGCGCCCGGTCCGGGCGCGGCGTGAGCGAGGTGAGGACATGAGCAAGCCCAGTCATCCCCGCGCGCTCGCCGAGAACGAGGCGAAGGCGGTCGCGAAAATGCTGCGCGTGAGCCCGCAGAAGCTCAACCTGCTGGCGCAGCTCATCCGCGGCAAGAAGGTCGCGGCCGCGCTCGCCGATCTCGAGTTCTCGCGCAAGCGCATCGCCAAGGACGTGCGCAAGTGCCTGCAGTCGGCGATCGCCAACGCCGAGAACAACCACCAGCTCGACATCGACGACCTCGTGGTCGCTCAGGCGCATGTCGGCAAGGGGCTGGTGATGAAGCGCTTTCACGCCCGCGGCCGCGGCCGCTCGGGCAAGATCATGAAGCCGTTCTCGCATCTGACGATCGTCGTGCGTCAGGTCGAGGCGGCCGCATAAGGAGAGGTCCATGGGTCAGAAGGTCAATCCGGTCGGCCTGCGGCTCGGCATCAACCGCACCTGGGACTCGCGCTGGTACGCGGGCAAGACCGAGTACGGCCAGCTGCTGCACGAGGACGCGAAGATCCGCGAGGAGCTGCATGACGCGCTCAAGCAGGCGGCGGTGTCGCGCATCGTGATCGAGCGGCCGCACAAGAAATGCCGCGTCACCATCCAGTCGGCGCGCCCGGGCGTCGTCATCGGCAAGAAGGGCGCCGACATCGAGAAGCTGCGCAAGAAGGTGGCCGACATCACCGACTCCGACGTCGTCATCAACATCGTCGAGATCAGGAAGCCGGAGCTCGACGCCCAGCTCGTCGCCGAATCGATCGCCCAGCAGCTCGAGCGCCGCGTCGCGTTCCGCCGCGCCATGAAGCGCGCCGTGCAGTCGGCGATGCGGCTCGGCGCCGAGGGCATCCGCATCAACTGCTCGGGCCGGCTCGGTGGGGCGGAAATCGCCCGCATGGAGTGGTACCGCGAAGGCCGCGTGCCGCTGCACACCCTGCGCGCCGACGTCGACTACGGGGTCGCGACCGCGTTCACGACCTACGGCACCTGCGGCGTGAAGGTGTGGATCTTCAAGGGCGAGATCCTCGAGCACGATCCGATGGCGCAGGACAAGAAGCTCGCCGAGGCCGAGGCCGGCCGTCCGCGGCGCGACGCCTGATCGGATGAAAGAAGAATAAGAGAGGCGCACCGCCATGTTGCAACCGATGAAGACGAAGTTCCGCAAGGCGCACAAGGGCCGCATCCACGGCCTCGCGACCAGCGGCGCCTCGCTGTCGTTCGGCGAGTACGGGCTCAAGGCGATGGAGCCGGACCGGGTGACGGCGCGCCAGATCGAGGCGGCACGCCGCGCGATGACGCGCCACATGAAGCGCGCCGGCCGGGTGTGGATCCGCATCTTCCCGGACGTGCCGGTGTCGAAGAAGCCGCTCGAGGTGCGCATGGGATCCGGCAAGGGTTCTCCGGAATTGTGGGTCGCGCGCGTGAAGCCCGGCCGCATCATGTTCGAGATCGGTGGCGTGCCGATCGAGATCGCCAAGGAGGCGCTCTCGCTCGCAGCCGCCAAGCTGCCGATCAAGACGCGCTTCGTCGCGCGCATCGCCGAGTGACGGAGGCCGCCATGCTCAAGCCCGACGACCTGCGGCACATGACCGTCGACCAGCTCGACGACGAGCTGATGAAGCTCAAGAAGGAGCGGTTCAACCTGCGCTTCCAGCGCGCGACGGGCCAGCTCGAGAACACATCACGCGTGCGCGAGGTGCGCCGCGACATCGCCCGTATCCGGACCGTGGCGCGGCAGAAGAGCGCCGCGCAGCCGAAGTCGAAGTGAGGAGGCCGACGTGCCGAAGCGAGAGCTCCAGGGCATCGTGGTGAGCGACAAGCAGGCGAAGACGCGCGTGGTGCGCGTCGAGCGCCGCTTCACGCACCCGGTGCTCAAGAAGACCGTGCGCCGCTCGAAGAAGTACTACGCGCATGACGAGAACAACGAGTACGCGGTCGGCGACGTCGTGTGGATCGAGGAGCACCGCCCGATCTCCAAGCTCAAGCGCTGGACGGTGGTCCGGGGCGACAAGAAGCAGAAGGTAACGTGAGCGCTCCTCGAGGGCGTGAACGAGGAAGGACCGGGATAGCATCATGATCCAGATGCAGACCAATCTCGACGTGGCGGACAATTCCGGCGCGCGCCGCGTCATGTGCATCAAGGTGCTGGGCGGGTCCAAGCGCAAGTATGCGACCGTGGGCGACGTGATCGTCGTCTCAGTCAAGGAGGCGATCCCGCGCGGACGCGTGAAGAAGGGGGACGTGATGAAGGCCGTGGTGGTGCGGGTCGCGAAGGACCTGCGCCGGCCGGACGGCTCGATCATCCGCTTCGACCGCAATGCCGCGGTTCTGATCACGCCGCAGATGGAGCCGGTCGGCACCCGCATCTTCGGGCCGGTGCCGCGCGAGCTGCGGGCGAAGAACCACATGAAGATCATCTCGCTCGCGCCGGAGGTGCTGTGATGGCCGCGAAGATCCGCAAGGGCGACAGGGTCGTCGTGCTCTCCGGCCGCGACAAGGGCCGCAGCGGCGAGGTGATCGAGGTGCGTCCGGACGAGAGCCGCGTCGTGGTGCGCGGCATCAACATGGTCAAGCGCCACCAGCGTCAGACCGCGCAGCAGGAAGGCGGCATCGTCTCGAAGGAGCTCGCCGTCCACCTGTCGAAGATAGCCCTCGCCGATCCGAAGGACGGCAAGCCGACCCGCGTCGGCTTCAAGGTCCAGCCGGATGGCAAGAAGGTGAGATTTGCCAAGCGCTCGGGAGCCGAGATCGATGGCTGACGAAAAGAAACCCAAGGCCGAGAAGGCCGCGAAGGACGAGAAGCCCGCGAAGGCGCCGAAGGCCGAGAAGCCTGCGGCGGCCGCCGCCGGTGGCGCGCCCAAAGGCGAGCGCGCGCCGAAGGGCCGGGCCGCCGACAAGGGCGACGACAAGGCGCCGGTGAAGGGAAAGCCGAAGGCCGCGCCCGGCGGCGGGCCCGTGCGCATGCGCAGCCACTACGACAACGTGGTGCGCAAGGCGATGACCGAGAAGTTCGGCTACAAGAACGGCATGCAGGTGCCGGGGATCGAGAAGATCGTCCTCAACATGGGCATCGGCGAGGGCGTCAACGACCGCAAGAAGGTGGAATCGGCCGCCGCCGACCTCGGCCTGATCGCCGGGCAGAAGGCGGTGATCACCAACTCGCGCAAGTCGATCGCGACCTACAAGCTGCGCGAGAACCAGCCGATCGGCTGCAAGGTGACGCTGCGCAAGGCACGCATGTACGAGTTCCTCGACCGGCTGATCAACATCGCGCTGCCGCGCGTGCGCGACTTCCGCGGGCTCAACCCGAAGAGCTTCGACGGGCGCGGCAACTACACGATCGGCATCAAGGAGCACATCATCTTCCCGGAGATCGACTACGACAAGGCGGCCGAGATCTGGGGCATGGACATCACGGTCTGCACGACGGCGCGCACCGACGAGGAAGCGCGCGCGCTCCTGACCGCGTTCAATTTTCCGTTCCGGCAGTGACGTGACCCAGACCCACGTCAAACGCGGAAAGGGCAAGGAGAGCCGAATGGCGAAGAAGAGCTCGATCGAGAAGAACAACCGGCGGCGCAAGATGACCAAGAAGTTTTCCGGTCGTCGCGGGCGCCTCAAGGCGATCGCGATGGACAAGACCAAGCCGATGGAGGAGCGTTTCGCGGCCTCCCTCAAGCTTGCCACGTTGCCGCGCAACTCCTCGGCGACGCGCATCCACAATCGCTGCGAGGTGACCGGCCGTCCGCGCGGCGTCTACCGCAAGTTCAAGATGAGCCGCATCGCGCTGCGCGACCTCGGCTCCAAGGGGCTGGTTCCCGGCCTCGTGAAGTCGAGCTGGTAAGGAGGGTCGGACCATGGCGATGACCGATCCGATCGGCGACTTGATCACGCGTATCCGCAACGCGCAGCAGCGGGCAAAGCCCAAGGTATCGACACCCGGCTCGAAGCTGCGCGAGCGCGTGCTCGAGGTGCTCAAGTCCGAGGGCTACATCCGCGGCTACGCCACCGTCGAGCACGGCGACGGACGCAGCGAGATCGAGATCGAGCTCAAGTATTTCGACGGTGCGCCGGTGATCCGCGAGATCGCGCGCGTGTCGAAGCCCGGCCGGCGCGTCTATTCGTCCGCGCAGGGCCTGCCGCGCATCAACAACGGCCTCGGCGTCGCGATCATCTCGACTCCGAAGGGCGTGATGGCGGACCACGCCGCGCGCGACGCCAATGTCGGCGGCGAGATTCTGTTTACGGTGTTCTGAGCCGGGCATCGAGAGGATGGAGGACGACTGAGATGTCTCGTATCGGCAAGAGAGCGGTCGCGATCCCGTCCGGCGTCACCGCGAGCGTCGATGGGCAGACCGTGAAGATGAAGGGGCCGAAGGGCGCCCTCGAGCTGGTGCTGCCCCAGGACGTCAGCGCCAAATTGGAGAAGGGCGCGATCAAGGTCGATCCGCGCAACGAGACCAAACGCGCGCGCTCGATGTGGGGCACCTCGCGCACGCTGGTGTCGAACCTCGTCACCGGCGTCACCAAGGGCTTCGAGCGCAAGCTCGAGATCAACGGCGTCGGCTACCGCGCCGCGGTGCAGGGCAAGAACCTGCAGATCGCGCTCGGCTACAGCCACGACGTGGTCTACCCGATCCCGGCCGGCATCGCGATCGCGACGCCGAAGCCGACCGAGGTGGTGATCACCGGCATCGACCGGCAGAAGGTCGGCCAGGTCGCCGCCGAGATCCGCGGTTTCCGCAAGCCCGAGCCATACAAGGGCAAGGGCGTGAAATACGCAGGCGAGTACATCTTCCGCAAAGAAGGCAAGAAGAAGTAACGGGGCCGACCCATGGCTAAGCTCAAGAAGCAGACCGAGCGGCGCACGGCGCGCATCCGCCGCCGCATCAAGGCGGTGGCCGGCGAGCGGCCACGGCTGTCGGTCTTTCGCTCGTCGAAGCACATCTATGCGCAGGTCATCGATGACCGCAAAGGCGAGACGGTCGCCGCCGCCTCCTCGATGGAGAAGGACATGCGCGGGTCGCTCAAGACCGGCGCCAACATCGAGGCCGCGAAGGCTGTCGGCAAGGCGGTGGCCGAGCGCGCCTCCGCCAAGGGCATCAAGGACGTCGTGTTCGATCGCGGCGGCTACATGTTCCACGGCCGCGTCAAGGCGCTGGCCGAGGCTGCCCGCGAGGGCGGGCTCAAGTTCTGAAACGACGCGGTCGGATCGATAACGGAAACGGATTTCTGTCATGGCACGTGAACCACGCGAGCGGCATCGCGATCGGGATGAGCGGGAGAACGAGTTCACCGAGAAGCTCGTCGCGATCAACCGCGTCGCCAAGGTGGTGAAGGGCGGCCGGCGCTTCGGCTTCGCGGCGCTGGTCGTCGTCGGCGACCAGAAGGGCCGGGTCGGGCACGGCCACGGCAAGGCGCGCGAGGTGCCGGAGGCGATCCGCAAGGCGACCGAGGCGGCCAAGCGCAACCTCACGCGCGTGCCGCTGCGCGAGGGCCGCACCCTGCATCATGACGTCGCGGGCCGCCACGGCGCCGGCAAGGTCTTCCTGCGCGCGGCGCCTCCCGGAACCGGCATCATCGCGGGCGGGCCGATGCGCGCGGTGTTCGAGACGCTCGGCGTGCAGGACGTGGTGGCGAAGTCGCTCGGCTCGTCCAACCCCTACAACATGGTGCGCGCGACGTTCGACGCGCTCAAGCACCAGGACTCGCCGCGCTCGGTCGCGGCGCGCCGCAACATCAAGGTCTCCGCCCTGCAGGCGCGCCGCCGCGAAGGCGCCGACGCCGAGGCGGCGGCCGATTGAATCGATAGCTGAAAGCCCGCGAGAGCCGCCATGGCGAAGAACGCAAAGACCATCAAGATCGAGCAGACCGGCAGCCCGGCGCGGCGGCACCACACGCAGCGCGAAACGTTGATCGGCCTTCGGCTCAATAAGATCGGCCGCACCTCCGAACTCGAGGACACGCCGTCGGTGCGCGGCATGATCGCCAAGGTCGGGCACCTGGTGCGCGTGGTCGAGGCAAAGTAGGAATCCTGTCCGTCATGGCCGGGCTTGTGCCGGCCATCCACGTCTTGGTGGGACGCAGAAAGACGTGGATACCGGGACAAGCCCGGGTGACGAAGAAAGAAGAATTCGAGGAGAGAGCGATGAAGCTCAACGAACTCGCCGACCGGCCGGGCTCGCGCAAGCGCCGGCAACGCATCGGCCGCGGCATCGGCTCGGGCTCGGGCAAGACGGGTGGCCGCGGCGGCAAGGGCCAGACCGCGCGCTCGGGCGTGCGCATCAAGGGCTTCGAGGGTGGCCAGATGCCGCTGCATCGCCGCCTACCCAAGCGCGGCTTCAACAACATCTTCGCCAAGAACCTCAACGAGGTGAATCTCGGCCGCATCCAGACCGCGGTCGACGCCGGCAAGCTCGATCCGAAGGAAAAAGTCGATGCCGCCGCGCTGGTGCGCGCCGGCGTGTTGCGCCGCATCAAGGACGGTGTGCGGCTCCTCGGCAGCGGCGACATCAAGGCCAAGCTCGATTTCGAGGTCTATGGCGCGTCGAAATCGGCCGTCGCGGCGGTCGAGAAGGCAGGCGGCTCGGTCAAGGTTCTGGCGCCCAAGCGCCCGGAAGGCGAGAAGGCCGCCTAAGGTTCGACCCTGGCTGGGTCACGGGCCCTTGCCCGCGCGGCCCCTTGTGCCGGGGATGCCTGACCAATACCTCTGATTGCGAACATGGCCGAGCGGGCATAGGCAAGCGAAGCGGCGCCGTTCCTCGAACGGCTTTGCCGTAGGGGCGGTAGGCGCAACCGGGAGCGTGGACGCATGGTCTCAGCAGCGGAACAACTGGCGGCCAATCTCAATTTCTCGGCGCTCGCCAAGGCCGACGAGCTGAAGAAGCGCATCTGGTTCACCCTCGGCGCGCTGCTGGTCTACCGGCTGGGCACCTACATTCCGCTGCCCGGCATCGATCCGAACGCCTGGGACGCGATTTTCCAGACCCAGTCGGGCGGCATCCTCGGCATCTTCAACATGTTCGCGGGCGGCGGCATCCACCGCATGGCGATCTTCGCGCTCGCCATCATGCCCTACATCTCGTCGTCGATCATCGTGCAGCTGATGACGACCGTCTCGCCTACCCTCGAGCAGCTCAAGAAGGAGGGCGAGCAGGGCCGCAAGGTCATCAACCAGTACACCCGCTACGGCACCGTCATCCTGGCGGCGCTGCAGGCCTACGGCATCGCGATCGGCCTGGAAGGGACGGGGTCCGTCGTCGCCGACCCGGGCTGGTTCTTCCGCATCTCGACCGTGATCACGCTTACGGGCGGCACCATCTTCCTGATGTGGCTCGGCGAGCAGATCACCTCGCGCGGGATCGGCAACGGCATCTCGCTGATCATCCTGTCGGGCATCGTCGCCAACCTGCCGAGCGCGCTCGCCGGCACTCTCGAGCTTTCGCGCACTGGCCAGCTCGGCATCGGCGTTCTGATCCTCGTCGTCATCATGGTCGTGGCGGTGATCGCCTTCATCGTCTTCATGGAACGCGCGCAGCGTCGGCTGCTGATCCAGTATCCCAAGCGCCAGGTCGGCAACCGGATGTTCGAGGGCCAGTCCTCGCACCTGCCGCTCAAGCTCAACACCTCGGGCGTGATTCCGCCGATCTTCGCCTCATCGCTGCTGCTGTTGCCGACTACGGTTGCGAACTTCAACCAGGGCCACATGCCGGGCTGGGTCAACTGGATCGTCGCGCATTTCTCGCACGGACAGCCGCTGTTCCTGATCTTCTACGTTGCCGGCATCGTGTTCTTTGCCTTCTTCTATACGGCGATCGTGTTCAACCCGACCGAGACGGCCGACAACCTGAAGAAGCACGGCGGCTTCATCCCCGGCATCCGGCCGGGCGAGCGCACCGCCGAATACATCGACTATGTGCTCTCGCGCATCACGGTGATCGGCGCCGCGTATCTGGCGGCGGTCTGCCTCTTTCCCGAGCTCCTGACCGCCTGGGCGAACGTGCCGTTCTACTTCGGAGGCACCTCGCTTTTGATCGTCGTCAGTGTCACCATGGACACGGTCGCGCAAGTACAAGGTTACCTGCTCGCCCATCAGTACGAGGGGCTGATCAAGCGCTCCAAGCTGCGGGGGGCCAGGAGGAGATGAACTGCGATCTCGCCGCGGGCATCGCCATCACGGCCGGGATTATCTTCGAGTAAGCGAATTGGTTTTGCCGGGGCATACGTCATGAGGCTGATCCTGCTGGGCCCGCCGGGCTGCGGAAAAGGCACCCAGTCGCAACGATTGACCGAGAAATATGCAATTCCCCAGCTGTCGACCGGCGACATGCTGCGCGCCGCCGTCAAAGCCGGAACGCCGGTGGGACTCAAGGCGCGCGACATCATGGAGCGCGGCGAGCTCGTGCCGGACGAGGTCGTGGTCGCGATCGTCGCCGACCGCATCGAGCAGCCGGACGCCAAGAACGGCTTCATTCTCGACGGATTTCCCCGCACCGTGCCGCAGGCGGAGGCGCTCAGCCGGATGCTCGAGAAGAAGGGCATCAAGCTCGATGCCGCGATCCAGCTCAAGGTCGACGAGGGCATCCTCCACGAGCGGATCGCCAAGCGGGTCGCCGACATGAAGGCGGCCGGCCAAGCGCTGCGCTCCGACGATAATCCGGAGACGCTGGAGAAGCGGGTGCACGCTTATCGAATGCAGACTGCCCCACTGGTATCATACTACAGCGACCATGGTCTGCTGCGGACGGTCGACGGAATGGCGCCGATCGCCGAGGTCTCGGCGGCCATCGATCGCATCCTGGGTCGCGCGGATGCACCCGCTTGACAGGGCGCGGGCACCTGCGTGCCGAGCCACAACCCACACCCGCGAAAAAGCCATTAGCAAAGGCCGGGGAAGAGGTTGACGCGAGAGGCAAGAGTCCGTACATACCCGGCACCCAGTCGTAGAAAGTTCACACACGATGCCGGGCCCCGGGTGCGGGCTGGGCGTCGTGCTGGCGTTTATCGCGGACTTTTTCGCGTCGACGCCGAGGGATTTTGAAGGAAAAGCGCCGGCGCAGGCCGGCAACGGAGACAGCCGGCGGAAGCCGGCAACAGGAGCAGGTGTCGTGGCCCGCATTGCCGGCGTTAACATTCCGACCAACAAGCGCGTCATCATCGCGCTCCAGTACATCCATGGCATCGGCCCGAAATCGGCGCACGACATCATGGAGAAGGTGCACATTCCACAGGAGCGGCGGGTGTCGCAATTGACCGACGCCGAAGTGCTGCAGATCCGCGAGGTGATCGACCGCGACTACATCGTCGAGGGCGATCTGCGGCGCGAGGTGCAGCTCAACATCAAGCGGCTGCAGGATCTCGGCTGCTATCGCGGGCTGCGGCATCGCCGCAACCTGCCGGTCCGCGGCCAGCGCACGCACACCAACGCGCGCACCCGCAAGGGACCCTCGAAGCCGATTGCCGGCAAGAAGAAGGTCACCTGAGCCGCGTGACGGTTCGCAACATCTGATCAAGAGACACGACAGACACCAGGCTCGGCGCCGCGCGAGCCGCAAAGGGAAACCACATGGGCAAGGAAGCCACCCGCGTCCGCCGCCGCGAGCGCAAGAACATCGCCTCCGGCGTCGCGCACGTGAACGCGACCTTCAACAACACGATGATCACCATCACGGACGCGCAGGGCAACACCATCGCCTGGTCGTCGTCCGGCACGATGGGCTTCAAGGGCTCGCGCAAGTCGACGCCCTATGCGGCGCAAGTCGCCGGCGAGGACGTGGCCAAGAAGGCGCAGGAGCACGGCATGCGCACCCTGGAGGTCGAGGTCGCGGGGCCGGGCTCGGGCCGCGAGTCGGCGCTGCGCGCGCTGCAATCGGCGGGCTTCATGATCACGTCGATCCGCGACGTGACGCCGATCCCGCACAATGGCTGCCGGCCGCGCAAGCGCCGCCGCGTGTAGTGAATTCATTCCGGCGGATCGCGCATTGGTGCTCCGCCGCCGCTTAATTTCCCGCGGGCGGAGCGGGGTGCGCGGGTGACCGCGCCGCCAAACGGATGGTGATGAGACGTGACGATCCAAAAGAACTGGCAGGAACTGATCAAGCCGAACAAGCTCCAGGTGGCGGCGGGTTCGGACCCGAAGCGCTCCGCGACGGTCGTCGCCGAGCCGCTCGAGCGCGGCTTCGGCCTCACGCTCGGCAATGCGCTGCGGCGCATTCTCCTCTCGTCGCTGCAGGGCGCGAGCGTGCAGTCGGTGCACATCGACGGCGTGCTGCATGAATTCTCCTCGATCGCCGGCGTGCGCGAGGACGTGACCGACATCGTCCTCAACATCAAGGACATCGCCATCAAGATGCAGGGCGACGGGCCCAAGCGCATGGTGGTGAAGAAGTCGGGCCCCGCCGTGGTGACGGCGGGCGACATCCAGACGGTCGGCGACGTGGTGGTGCTCAATCCGGAGCTGGTGCTCTGCCATCTCGACGAGGGCGCCGAAATCCGCATGGAGTTCACGGTCAACACCGGCAAGGGCTACGTCCCGGCCGAGCGCAACCGGCCCGAGGATGCGCCGATCGGCCTCATCCCGGTCGACAGCCTGTTCTCGCCGGTGAAGAAGGTCTCGTACCGGGTCGAGAACACCCGCGAGGGCCAGATCCTCGACTACGACAAGCTCACGATGCAGATCGAGACCAACGGCGCGGTGAGCCCCGAGGACGCGCTCGCGTACGCGGCGAGGATTTTGCAGGACCAGCTCAACGTGTTCGTCAATTTCGAGGAGCCACGCAAGGAAGTCGCGATCGAGGCGATTCCCGATCTCGCTTTCAATCCGGCATTCCTCAAGAAAGTCGACGAGCTCGAGCTCTCGGTGCGCTCGGCCAACTGTCTCAAGAACGACAATATCGTCTATATCGGCGACCTCGTGCAGAAGACCGAGGCCGAAATGCTGCGCACGCCGAACTTCGGCCGCAAGTCGCTCAACGAGATCAAGGAAGTGCTCGCCCAGATGGGCCTGCATCTCGGCATGGAAGTGCCGGGCTGGCCGCCGGAGAACATCGAAGAGCTCGCCAAGCGCTTCGAGGATCATTACTGAGGTCTAATTCCGTCATGGCCGGGCTCGTCCCGGCCATCCACGTCTTCAGTGCTCGAACGAAAGACGTGGATGCCCGCCTTCGCGGGCATGACGACGAAGGAGTGGAAGGAAACAGGCGATGCGTCACGGTAACGCCCACCGCAAGCTCAACCGCACGGCCGAGCATCGCCGCGCCATGTTCGCCAACATGTGCGCCGCCCTGATCAAGCACGAGCAGATCACGACCACGCTGCCGAAGGCGAAGGATCTGCGTCCGATCGTCGAGAAGCTGGTCACCCTCGGCAAGCGCGGCGACTTGCATGCGCGGCGCAAGGCGATCGCCGAGATCCGCGACGTGCCGATGGTGAAGAAGCTCTTCGAGGTGATCGGCCCGCGCTACAAGGAGCGCAACGGCGGCTACACCCGCATCATGAAGGCCGGCTTTCGCTACGGCGACAATTCGCCGGTCGCGGTGATCGAGTTCGTCGATCGCGACGAGAGCGCGAAGGGCCAGGATTCCGGACCGGTGCAGGAGACTGCGGCGGCCGACGCGCCCGCGGCGGCCTGAGCTTCGCCCGGATCGGACGACCAGAAGGGGCCGCAAGGCCCCTTTTTCATGTTTGCATCGTAAGTGCTTGGCATCGACCATGCGGCGCCCCGTCCGTTGCCAAGGGGCCCACATCCGATAATGTGCGCGCGGCCCGGCCCATCGGGATCGGGCTAAAACGCAAGGGGGGAATTGATGATCCGGCACATTGCGATGGGGGTGCTTGCCCTGGTGGCAGCCGCGACCGCGGCGAATGCACAGGGCGGCGCCCAGATGGCGCGCGGCAAGTATCTCGTCGACACGGTGATGACCTGCCACAACTGCCACACGCCGCGCGGGCCGAACGGCCTGCTCATGGACAAGGCGCTGTCGGGCGGACTGCACTTCAACGAGCCGCCGTTCGACGTGACCGCCTCGAACATCACCTCCGATCGGGAAACCGGTATCGGGGCCTGGAGCATCGACGACATCAAGAAATTCATGACGACGGGCGTGCGGCCGAACGGCGTTCCGGTCGCCCCCGTGATGCCGACCGGCTTCTACAAGATCCTGACCGCACGCGACCTCGATGCGATCGCGACGTACCTGCACTCAGTGCCACCGGTGAAAAACAAGGTGCCGGCCCCGGTCTACCGGATGGCGCTGCCGCAGGCCTTCGTGCCCAACGCGCAGGAGCCCGCGAACGAGGCCGACCTGAAGGACAAGGTCAAGCGCGGCTTCTATCTCGCGACCATCGCCCACTGCATGGAATGCCATTCGCCGCTCGGCCCCAAGGGCCGCGATTTCACCCGCATGGGCGCCGGCGGCTTCAAGCTGGAGGGGCCGTGGGGCGTCACGGTGTCGCGCAACATCACGTCGAGCAAGACCAAGGGCCTCGGCAACTGGACCGACGAGGAAATCAAGCGGGCGATCACCCAGGGCATCTCGCGCGACGGCACCAAGCTCAAGCCGCCGATGGGCTTTGCGTTCTACGCCAAAATGACCCCGGACGATCTCGATGCGATCGTCGCCTATCTGCGCACCGTCCCGGCGATCGAGTGATCTTCTTTACCCGCCCCTGAAGGGGGAGGGTCCACAATTGCGGCGCAGCCGCGATGGTCGGGGTGACGGCGATTGCGATTGGGCAGGCTCTGCCGCCCCACCCCGGCGCGCGCCTCCCTCCACTCGCCGCTCGCCGACCCTCCCCTGCAGCGGGGAGGGTGAAGAGGCGCAGCGGAGGGTAAAGTGCCCTTCATTTGCCGCGCTTTGCCTTTTATAAGCCGGCGGGGGTTTTCGGGAGATTTTCCATGGTTTTGTGCCGGTTTGCTCTCCTCGCGGTTCTGCTTGCGCTGGCGCCGCTTGCGGCGCGCGCACAGGATGGGCGGGTCGTGCCGTCCTCGACCGCACAGCTCACGCTCTCCTACGCGCCGGTGGTGAAACGTGTCGCGCCCGCGGTCGTCAACGTCTATGCCGCGAAGGTCATCGAGAACCGCAACCCGTTTCTCAATGACCCGATCTTCCGCCGTTTCTTCGGCGGCGGCGGCTCGTCGGAGCAGATCCAGCGCTCGCTCGGCTCCGGCGTGCTGGTCGACCCGTCCGGACTCATCGTCACCAACAACCACGTCATCGAGGGGGCCGACCAGATCAAGGTCTCGCTCGCCGACAAGCGCGAGTTCGAGGCGCATGTCGTGCTCAAGGACTCCCGCTCGGATCTCGCCGTGCTGCGCATCGGCGACAGGCGCGAGCGCTTCCCCGCGATCGACCTCGGCGACAGCGACGCCCTCCAGGTCGGCGACGTGGTGCTCGCGATCGGCAATCCTTTCGGTGTCGGCCAGACCGTGACGCATGGCATCGTCTCGGCGGTCGCCCGCACCCAGGTCGGCATCACTGACTATCAGTTCTTCATCCAGACCGACGCGGCGATCAATCCGGGCAACTCGGGCGGCGCCTTGGTCGACGTCAATGGCCGCCTGATCGGCATCAACACCGCGATCTTCTCGCGTTCGGGCGGATCGCAGGGCATCGGCTTTGCGATTCCCGTCAACATGGTGCGCGGCGTGATCGCCTCGGCGCAGGGCGGCTCGACCGTGGTGCGGCGGCCCTGGCTCGGCGCCAAGCTGCAGAACGTGACGTCCGAGATCGCCGAGGGCCTCGGCCTCAAGCGGCCGACCGGCGCGCTGGTCGCGAGCATCATGCCGAAGAGCCCGGCGGCCCGCGCCGGCCTCAAGACCGGCGACCTGATCATGAGCATCGATGGGCAGACCGTCGATGATCCGAACGCCTTCGATTATCGCTTCGCCACCAAGCCGCTCGGCGGCGAGGCCCAGCTGGTGGTCCTGCGCAATGGGCGCGAGACGCGGCTCGCGGTCGCGCTCGAGACGGCGCCAGAAAGCCCTCGCGACGAGATCAAGGTCGAGGATCGCTCGCCGCTGCTCGGCGCGACCGTCGCCAACCTCTCGCCCGCGCTCGACGAGGAGCTCCACCTCGACAGCTCGATCCAGGGCGTCGCCGTCGTCAATGTCGAGGACGGATCGGTGGCGCAGAACCTCGGCTTCCAGAAGGGCGACGTGGTGCTGGCGGTCAACAACCAGCGCATCACCAACACGGCCGACCTCAAGCGTGTGGTTGGGCGCCCGAGCCAGCTCTGGCGTGTTACCTTCGTGCGTGGCGGCCAGCAGATTTCGCTGATGTTCGGAGGCTGAAGTCGACGCGGCCTGCGGCCGCAAAGGGGGGAATCATGACGGTGCAGGCGATCGATTCGAAGGGCCGATGGTCCTTCGGCAAGCTGTCGGTGCAGATTGCGATCGGGATCTTCGTCCTGACCTGGGTGCTGTTCATCGCCGTCACGATCTTCCTCCACAATATGCCGAAGAAATCGCCCCTGGCGGACGCCGCGTCGGGCATTTTCGTGGCCGAGCTCGTTGCCGCGCCTTTCGCGCACCTCGTCGGCCTCGTGCTCGGTGTGATCGCGCTGTTTCGCGCCGACGACCGCCGCGGCCTCGCGCTCCTCGGAATTCTCCTCAATGTCATCGTGGTCGGCATCGGCGTGCTGATGGTCTATATGGCCGCCTCCGGATTGGCGCCGCGCTGACCTCGCTTGCGGTTGGGCCCGATCGGCGCCACCTTGGTCTCATGGCCAGGAAGCCCGCCGCCACGCCCAATCTGTTCGCCGCTGCCGGCCTCGAGCGCGACGCGCCGCGGCCGCTCGCCGACCGTTTGCGGCCGGAGCGGCTCGCGGACGTGGTCGGCCAGGACCATCTGCTCGGCCAGGACGGCGCGCTCACTCGCATGCTGGAGACGCGCTCGCTCGGCTCGCTCGTCTTCTGGGGCCCTCCCGGCACCGGCAAGACCACCGTGGCGCGGCTGCTGGCTGACGCCACCGACCTGCAGTTCGAGCAGATTTCCGCGGTCTTTTCCGGCGTCGCCGACCTCAAGAAGGTGTTCGACGCCGCCCGCGCGCGGCGCGAGACCGGCAAGGGCACGCTTTTGTTCGTCGACGAGGTGCACCGCTTCAACCGCGCCCAGCAAGATTCCTTCCTCCCCGTGATGGAGGACGGCACCGTCGTCCTCGTCGGCGCGACCACCGAGAACCCTTCGTTCGAGCTCAACGCCGCGCTCCTGTCGCGCGCGCGCGTTCTCGTCTTTCGCTCGCTCGATGCTGCCGCGATCGAGAGGCTGTTGGCGCGGGCCGAGACGATCGAGGGCAAGCCGCTGCCGCTCGACGCCGGGGCGCGCGCCGCGCTGGTGCGCATGGCCGACGGTGACGGCCGCGCCTCGCTGACCCTCGCCGAGGAGGTCTGGCGCGCGGCCCGCACCGGCGAGGTGTTCGACAGTGCCAAGCTCACCGAGGTGGTGCAGCGGCGCGCGCCCATCTACGACAAGTCCCAGGATGGGCACTACAACCTCATCTCCGCCCTGCACAAATCCGTGCGCGGCTCGGATCCAGATGCGGCGCTCTACTACTTCTGCCGCATGGTCGATGCGGGCGAGGACCCGCTCTATCTCGCGCGCCGCGTCGTGCGCATGGCGGTCGAGGATATCGGGCTCGCCGACCCGCAGGCCCTGGTGATCGCCAATGCCGCCAAGGAAGCCTACGACTTTCTCGGCAGCCCGGAGGGCGAGCTCGCCATCGCGCAGGCCGTAATTTACGTCGCGACCGCGCCCAAGTCGAATGCCGCCTATATGGCCTACGGGGCCGCCATGCGGGTCGCCAAGGAAGCGGGCTCGCTGCTGCCGCCCAAGCACATCCTCAATGCGCCGACCAAGCTGATGCAGCAGGAGGGCTACGGCTCGGGCTACGACTACGATCATGACGCGCCCGACGCCTTTTCGGGCCAGAACTATTTCCCCGACGCGCTCGGCCGACAGACGTTCTATGATCCGCCCGAGCGCGGATTCGAGCGCGAGATCCGCAAGCGGCTGGACTACTGGGCGAAGCAGCGCCGGGAGCGGGGACAGACTTGAAGGCGCGCGGCGGACCACGACAGCCCGGCGGCGGGCGGCACAGATCCGGACCGCGTCCGCGGCCAAGTGCTGCTCGACGCGATGATGGCCGCTCGACCGAGCGGCCGTCACGGCCGCCGGCCGTCGCGGCGCGGCCGCGCCGCGCGCCGCCCGATGATGCTGCGGCGGCCGCCAATCTGGCGGCGGCGACCGCCGTGCAGACCGTCGCGGTCGCGCCCGACGAATCCGGCATGCGGGTCGACCGTTTTCTCGAGGCGCGCTTTCCGGGCTTGAGCTTCTCCCACATCCATCGCATCATCCGCAAAGGCGAGCTGCGGGTGAACGGGCGGCGCGTCGATGGCAAGGACCGGCTCGAGGCCGGGCAGAGCGTGCGCATTCCGCCGCTCAAGGTCGAGGCGCCGAAGCCGCGCACGGCGTCCGCCGATGCCGACGAGAAGACGCGCGCGTTTCTACGCTCCATCACGCTCTACGAAGATGCCGACGTCATGGTGCTCAACAAGCCCATGGGCCTTGCGGTGCAGGGCGGTTCCGGCATGACGCGCCATCTCGACGGCATGCTCGAGGTGCTGCGCGACCGCGAAGGCCAGCGGCCGCGCCTGGTGCACCGGCTCGACAAGGATACCGCGGGCTGCCTGCTGGTGGCCAAAACACGCTTTGCGGCGGCGGCGCTGGCAAAAACCTTCCGTAGCCGGTCCGCGCGCAAGATCTACTGGGCGCTGGTCGCCGGCGTACCGCGGCCGCATCAAGGCCGCATCTCGAGCTTTCTGGCCAAGGCCGAGAGGGAGGAAGAAAGCTTCATGCGCATCGCTCAGCATGGCGACGAGGGGGCGAGCCATGCCGTCACCTACTATGCGGTGATCGACACCGCGGGCTCCAAGCTCGCCTGGCTCTCGCTCAAGCCGGTGACCGGGCGCACGCATCAATTACGCGCCCATATGGCTCATATCGACCATGCAATCGTTGGGGATCCTAAATATTTCAATATCCAGAACTGGGAGCTGCCGGGCGGGATGCAGAACCGGCTGCACCTGCTCGCTCGCCGGATCGCGGTGCCGCACCCGCGCGGCGGGACGATCGACGCGACTGCGCCGCTGCCGCCGCACATGCAGCAGTCCTGGAATCTCCTCGGCTTCGATGCGGCCCGCTACGACCCGATCGTCGAGGCGCCTGAGGAATAGCCCGCGATTGTGCGGCGCACTATCGGGCGTCGACGAGCGAATGGCGACTGAAGAGTAGCGAATAGGGCCTCAAACAGGCATCCACGCTGCACTATTCGCTCCTCGCTATTCGCCGTTTGCGGCGCGTATGCTTTCCATCTCGTAAATGCCTGTGTTTCAAGGTTTTTCAACTTCGCATCGATAGATTGCTGGTGGGAGCGAGGGTTGCCTCACCGATGTCCGACCGCAAGCGACAGCTGACCTTCCGCGGCCTGATCGTGACCGCGGCCGCGCTGATCGCGTCCGCGGTCATCGCGACCGTGCTCACGCTCGTCGGTCTGTATGGCGATGCGGTGCAGGACGCCGAGCGCGACGCCGGCAACATCGCGACCGTGCTCGCCGAGCAGACCTCGCATCTCGTGCGCGCGATCGATCTCACGCTCGCCGAGGTGCAGCGCCGCGTCGCGGCCGCGCGCGTCACCACCTCGGAAGAATTCCGCGCCGCCTTCGCCAACGAGAAGACGTTCGACCTGCTGCGCGACCAGATGGGCAGGCTCACCGAGGCCGACGTGATCTCGATCGTCGGCGCCGACGGCAAGATCATCGTCAGCTCGCGCGGCGTTTCCAACCGGCCGATCGACCTGAGCGACCGCGACTACTTCCGTCACGCCGCGCACAATGCCGCCGACGGGCTCTACATCAGCACCCCGATCACCAACCGCTATACCGGCACCCGCGCCATCGTGTTCGCGCGTCGCCTGCAGCGTGCCGACGGCGCCTTCCTCGGCGTGGTCATCATCAACGTGCAGATCAGCTATTTCCGCCACGTCTACGAGTCGGCCTCGGCGCTCACCGACCGCTCGTTCCTGCTGCTGCGTCGCGACGGGCTCCTGCTGGTGCGCCACCCCGACGTGACGCGCCCGATCAGCGATGTCTTGCGCGCGGATTCGCCGTGGTACGGGCTGGTCGCGCGCGGCGGCGGCTTTTTCCGCACGCCCGGCATCTTCGATGGCGTGCCGCGCATCGTCGCGGTGCGGCCGCTCGCCGACTACCCGATGGTCGTCAACGTCGGCATCGCGCGGGACGCCGCGCTCGCGCTGTGGCGCCGCCGCGCGATGCTGATCGGCATCGGCGCCGCGCTCACGCTGCTCGGCTTCGCGTTCCTGTTGCGCGCCTTCGTGGCCCAGTTTCGCGCCTTGATGGCCTCAGAGGAGGTCGCGACCGAGCGCGGCTCGCGGCTCGACGAGAAGTCGCGCGAGCTCGAACGCGCCAACGCCCGCTTCGACGCCGCACTCAACAACATGTCGCAGGGATTGTGCCTGTTCGACGCCGATGCGCGCATCGTCGTCGCCAATCAGCAATATCTGCAGATGTACGACCTCTCGCCCGAGGTGGCGCGGCCGGGCTGCTCGCTGCGCGACCTGATCGTGCACCGCAAGGACACGGGCTACTTCACGGGCGACGTCGACCAGTACTGCCACGGCATCATGGAGAACGTCGCCAAAGGCCAGTCGTTCGCCTGGGTGATCGAGGCGAGTGACGGGCGTTTCGTGCACGTGCTCAACCGCCCGATCGCGAGCGGCGGCTGGGTGGCGACGCACGAGGACGTGACCGAGCGCTGGCGCAGCGAGGCGCGCATCGCCCACATGGCGCGACACGATGCGCTCACCGATCTTCCCAACCGCGTCCTCATCATGGAGAAGATGAACGAGGCGCTGGCGCGGCTCGGCGCTGATGGCACCCAGGTCTGCGTCTTCATCTTCGATCTCGATCTGTTCAAGGCGGTGAACGACTCGCTCGGCCATCCGATCGGTGACCTGCTGCTCAAGTCGGTGGCGACGCGGCTCTCCGAGGCGATCGGCGAGTCCGACACCGTCGGTCGCCTCGGCGGCGACGAGTTCGCGGTCCTGCACGTGGTCGAGAAGGACGCGCGCGCGGAGGCGACCGCGCTTGCGCACCGGCTGGTCGAGGCCATCGGCACTCCCTACGAGCTCGAGGGGCATCCGGTCGTCATCGGCATCAGCATGGGCATCGCGATCGCACCGGCGGACGGCACCGATGCCGGCATGCTGCTCAAGCATGCCGACCTGGCGCTCTATCGCGCGAAATCGGACGGGCGCAACTGCTTCCGTTTCTACGAGAGCCAGATGGACGCGGCCGTCCAGCTGCGGCGCGCGCTCGAAGTCGACCTGCGCAATGCGCTCGGTCGCCGCGAGTTCGAGCTGCATTACCAGCCGGTCATCGACGCCGCGACGCGCGAGCCGTGCGGCGCCGAGGCGCTGGTGCGTTGGCGACATCCACGGCGCGGGCTGCTCGGCCCCGACCAGTTCATCCCGCTCGCCGAGGAGATCGGCCTGATCGAGGCGCTCGGCGAATGGATCCTGCACGAGGCCTGCGCCGAGGCCGCGCAGTGGCCGGCGGATATCAGGATCGCGGTCAACCTGTCGCCCGCCCAGTTCCGCCGCCGCAACCTCGCCGAGATCGTGACGGCGGCGCTGTCGCGCGCGGGCCTCGCGCCGCAGCGCCTCGAGCTCGAGATCACCGAGTCGGTGCTGCTGCAGAAGAGCGAGGGCAACCTCGCGGCGCTGCACGCGATCAAGGGTATCGGCGCCTCGATCGTGCTCGACGATTTCGGCACCGGCTACTCGTCGCTCGGCTATCTGCAGATGTTCCCATTCGACAAGATCAAGATCGACCGCTCCTTCGTGCAGGAGCTGGCGAGCCGGAGCGACTGCGCCGCGATCGTCTGCGCCATCACGGGCCTCGCCCGCAGCCTCAACATCGTCACCACCGCCGAGGGGGTCGAGACCGAGGAGCAGTACGCGCTGGTGCGCGCCGCCGGCTGCAACCACGTCCAGGGCTACCTGTTCGGCAAGCCCGGCAAGGCCTCGGCGCTGCCCTGGAAGACCGCCCTGACGCGGACCGCCTGAGCCGGTTTCCTTATTTTTGAGCGTCTTCCCATGCCCGCCCTTGCGCAGGTACCCAAGTATTGCGGGCCTCACACGCATTGCCCGGTCGCGGCTAGACGATTAACGTTATGGTTGTTTAATTTTCATGTTTAGAAATCCAATTCTCACAATCCAAAATATCGCTTGACTCGTCGCTGCGCCCTGCGCTTTTTCCTTCGTCAATTCAAACAAATAGGCCGCCATTTCGGCCTGCAGGGGAGCGTGCCGATGACCGATACTGCTACGGCCATTGTCGAGAAGGCGAAGCCGGTCCTGACCGGCCGCTCACGCCGCAATTCGGACGGCGCCAGCATCCAGTCGGTCGCGCGGGCGCTGACGCTACTCGAGACCATCGCGGAGCTCGGCGGCGAGACCACCTTGTCGCGGCTCGCGAGCCGCACCGGGCTCAACATCTCGACCTGCCACCACCTGCTGGCGACGCTCGCCCAGCACGGTTTCGTCTCCAAGGGGCCGGGCCGGCGCGGATATGCGCTCGGCGCCCGCATCCTCTATCTCAGCCACATCTGCCTGCAGGTGGATCTGCCCAAGCGCGCCCAGTCGGCGCTCGACCGCATCAACCAGGCGACCGGCGAAACGGTGCATCTCGCGGCCCTGCACGGCGACGAGCTCGTCACCGTGATGAAGCGCGAGGCGCGCCACGCCGTTCGGGTCGATGCGGGCGCGATCGGCACCGCCAACGCGGCGCATGCAACCGCGACCGGCAAGTCGATGCTCGCCTGGCTGCCCGAGCACGAGATCCGCCGCATCCTCACGGCGCACGGCATGACCCAGTTCACGCCCAACACGATCACCGATTTCGATGCGCTGATCGAGCACCTGCGCCTCGTGCGCCGCAACGGCTACTCGATGGACCGCGAGGAATTCCGTCCCGGCGTGGTCTGCATCGGCGCCGCGATCCGCGATCAGTCCGGCGCCGTAATAGGATCGATCAGCGCCTCGACGCCGAGCATGCGGGCGAGCGACGATCACCTGGCGCAGATGCGCGACGAGGTTGTCGCTGCGGCACGCGCGCTGTCGGCGGAGCTCGATGCCCCGCCTTCGCCACAAGAGCGGGCAAGAACGGTTTAGGCCACACAGGGGTTTCGCAGGAGTTTGGTTATGTACGCGCCCGCCAACGTGAAGACCAGCAAGGACTATCCGGTTCCCGATACCATGAAAGCGTGGGTGCTGGGCGACCCCGGCGAGCTCACCCTCAAGCAGAAACCGGTGCCGGTGCCGAAGCAGGCCGAGGTGCTGGTGCGCATCGACGCGGTGGCGATCTGCGCGACCGATCTGGAGAACATCTATCACGGCCCGCCCGCGATGATCCAAGGCGGCCTGCCGTTCAACAAGAACTGGACGCCCGGCCACGAGTACATGGGTACCGTGGTGGCGCTCGGCCCGGGCGTCGACGAGTATGAGATCGGCGAGCGCGTCACCGTCGAGATCCACGCCGGCTGCGGCCAGTGCAAGCGCTGCCGCGAGGGCATGTACACGTCGTGCCACAACTACGGCCTCAACTACGGCGACGTCGACAAGGGCCACCGCGCCAACGGCTTCACGACCGATGGCGGCTTTTGCGAGTACCAGGTCAACCACATCAACACGTTGGTCTCGATCCCCGACGAGATGTCGGACGAGGAGGCGACCCTCGTGGTCACCGCCGGCACCGCCATGTATGGGCTCACCGAGCTCGGCGGTCTCGTCGCCGGCGAGAGCGTGGTCGTGACCGGGCCCGGCCCGATCGGGCTGCTCGGCGTCGCGGTCGCCAAAGCCATGGGCGCGAACCCTGTGATCCTCACCGGGACGCGCGACAACCGGCTCAAGATCGGCCTCGAGCTCGGCGCCGATCACGTCGTCAACGTGCGCAAGGAGAACGTGGTCGAGGCGGTCAAGCGCCTCAACGGCGGCAAGGGCGTCGACTACGTGGTCGAATGCTCGGCCGCGCCCGACGCCGTCAACGAGGCGGTGCACATGGTCAACCGCGGCGGCAAGGTGTGCCTCGCGGCCTTCACCCACGAGAAGACGCCGGTCGATATCGCCCACATCGTGCGCAACAACATCTATCTCTACGGCATCCGCGGCGAGGGCAAGAGCGCGACCCACCGCGCCGAGGCGTTCATGCGCCAGAAGCGCTTCGATGCGACCAAGATCCACACGCACACGTTCGCGCTGGACGATCTGCCGACTGCGCTTCGCTACGCCAAGGACCGTGTCGACGACGCCATCAAGGTGGTGGTGAAGGCGCGCGGCGTCGCCGCGCACAAGGTCGCGGCGGAGTAACGCAAGACTTCGTAAGGTGGGCAAAGGCGCGGAACGCGCCGTGCCCACGCGCATTTCACAAGCCGGACGGCGGGCACGCTTCGCTTTGCCCACCTACCACGATGGATGTCGCATGCTGACCTGCGACGAATATGTCACGCCGGCCTCGCTCGACGAGGCGTTCGATGCCATGGACGCGCGGCGGGGCCGCTACCGGCTCGTCGCCGGCGCGACCGATACCTATCCGTGGGCGCGCGAGGGCAGGGCCGGGGACGTCGCGATCCCGGCGCTGATCGACATCAGCCGCATTCCCGAGTTGACCGAGCGTCGTGTCGACGACGCGCGTGTGCGGCTCGGCGCCGCGACGCCGCTGCAGCGCTTTCTCGATGATGGAGCGCTCGTGCGCGCGATGCCATGCATGCCGCGCTGCGCGGTGTGGTTCGCGGACGATCAGATTCGCGCCCAGGCGACCATCGGCGGCAACATCGTCAATGCCTCGCCGGCGGCCGACGGCACGCCGCCGCTGCTAGCCCATGACGCCGAGGTCGAGCTGGCGGCGCGGCGCGACGGCAGGATCGCTCGTCGCCGCGTGCGGCTCGACGCCTTCATCACCGGTCCCAACAAGACCGCGCTCGCCGAGGACGAGCTCCTCGTCGCCTTCGAATGCGCTGCGCTGCCGGGTTATGGCGGCAGCTTCGAGAAGGTCGGCCATCGCCGCTCGCTCGTCATCTCGCTCGTCTGTCTCGCCACCCTGGTCAAGCTCGACGCCAGCCGTCGGCGCTTCGACGATGTTCGGCTCGCGATCGCCGGCATCGGCCCGCGGCCGCAGCGCCTCACCGCAGTCGAGGAGTTTTTGCGCGGTGCCGAGATCAGCCCTGCACGGCTCGAAGAGGCGGCCGACATGCCGGCCGACCTCGTCGCCTCGCGCACGCGACAGGACTACCGCCGCGACGTGGTGCGCGGCTTCGTCATGCGTGGCCTGATCAATGCGGCCCAGCGCGCGGGCGCGGCGGCGGGTCTCGTTGCCGCCGAGCTGGAGGCCGCCTATGCGTGATCTCGCGCTCGAGATGACGGTCAACGGCCGCCGTGTCGCCCGGAGGGCGCAGCCGTGGCAGCGGTTGATCGACTTCCTGCGCGACGATCTCCACCTCACCGGCACCAAGGAGGGCTGCGGCGCCGGCGAATGCGGCACCTGTTCGGTGTTCGTCGACGGCGTGCTGGTCAAGTCGTGCCTGATGCCGGTCGCCAAGGCGCACGGCGCCAGGATAGAGACGGTCGAGGCGCTCGGCCGCAACGAGCTCTCGGTGCTGCAGAAGGCGTTCCACAAGGCGGGCGCGAGCCAGTGCGGCTACTGCATCCCCGGCATGGTGATGGCGGCGACCGCGGCGCTGCGCGCGAACCCGCTGGCGGGCCGCGAGGAGATCAAGGAGCGGCTCGGCGGCAACATCTGCCGCTGCACCGGCTATCAGAAGATCGTCGATGCGGTCGAGATGGCGCGCGACATCGCGCGCGGCGCGCTGCCGGCATCCGCGCTCGATGAGATCGCGGCGGAGGACGGTCGCTTCATCGGCGTCAACGTGCGGCGGCTCGATGCGCCGTCGAAGGTGTCCGGCGCGCTGCGATATGCCGGCGACATGACAATGCCCGGCATGCTGCACGTGCAGGTGCTGCGCTCGCCGCATCCGCATGCGCGCATCGTGTCGCTCGATACGTCCGCGGCGGAGGCGATGCCGGGCGTCGAGGGCGTCATCACGTGCGACGACGTGCCCGGCGAGGACGGTTTCGGCGTCTTCGTCAACGACCAGCCGGTGCTGGCGCGCGGCAAGGTGCGCTATGTCGGCGACGCGGTCGCGGCCGTCGCGGCCGAGGATCTGCTCACCGCGAAACGCGCGCTGGAGCGGATCAAGGTCGCCTACGAGCCGCTGCCGGCAGTGTTCGATCCCGAGGCGGCATTGCGGCCGGGTGCGCCGGTGATCCACGACTATGCGCCCGACAACATCACCAAGCACATCCCGATCCGCGTCGGCGACATCGAGCGCGGCTTCGCGGCCTCCGACCTGATCGTCGAGCAGATCTACACGACGCAGCAGATCGAGCACGCCTATCTCGAGCCCGAGGCGGGGCTCGCCTATGTCGACCACGACGGCGTCGTCACCATCATCTGTCCCGACCAGAACATCACCCACCATCGCCACATGCTGGCGCGCATTCTCGCTTTGCCGATCAACAAGGTCCGCTTCATCATGAGCCCGGTCGGCGGCGGCTTCGGCGGCAAGGAGGACATGATCTACCAGGGCATGCTGGCGCTGCTGGCGATGAAGACGCGGCGCCCGGTGCGGCTGGTGTTCACCCGCGAGGAGTCGATCATCGCGACCGCCAAGCGGCATCCCTCGCGCACCTTTTACAAGATGGGCCTCACGCGCGACGGCCGCATTCAGGCGGTCGAGATGAAGATGATCTGCGATGGCGGCGCCTACGGCCTCTCGACCGAGGGCGTGATGCGCAAGGCCGCGATCCTCGGTGCCGGGCCGTACAATATTCCCAACCTGAAGGTGGACACGATCGGCGTCTACACCAACAACACGCCGTCCGGCGCCTTCCGCTCGTTCGGGGCGCTGCAGAGCCAGTTCGCGACCGAAAGCCACCTCGACATCTGCGCCGAGAAGCTCGGCCTCGATCCGTTCGAGATCCGCCGCCGCAACGCCATGCGCGACGGCGCCGTGACGCACACCAGGCAGAAGCTGCGCTCCGTGAGCCTGCTCGCTGCGCTGAAAGCGGCCGAGGAAGCCTCCGGCTGGCAGGCGGGCGCGCCGATATCGCGCGGCGAGGTGCGGAAGGATTTGGCGAAGGACGGCGTGCGCCCGCCATGCGGCCTCGGCACGCGATTCGAAGCGCCGGCGAAGCAGAGCGAGATGGCGTGATGATGATCCTGGAAGCGCCCCCTCATCCCGACCTTCTTCCCCTAAAGCGGGAAAAGGAGCGCAGGCACCGTGCTCGCCTCACAGCTCAGGCGCTGAGCCCGGGAGGGCGGCGCTGATGTCCCGCAAACGTGGACGCGGCGTGGCGGCGTGCTGGTACGGGATCGCCCGCACCGCGACAATCGATCGTGCCGGCGCCTGGGCCGAGATCGACGACGGCGGCACTGCGAAGATCGTCACCGGGGTGACCGAGATCGGCGAGGGCATTCTCACGGTGCTGGCGCAGATCGCCGCGGAAGAGCTCGGCGTGCGGCCGCAGGACGTGACCATCGGCGACAACGACACCGCGCGCTCGCCCGAGGCCGCGCATGCGGGCGCGACGCGGCAGACCTACATGATCGGCAACGCGGTGGCGCTCGCCTCGGCCGAGGCGCGCCGGCGTCTCGTCGCCGTGGTGGCCCAGCACTGGGACGTCGAGCCCGACAAGATCGAGACCGCGAACGGGCAGGTGTTCGCGCCCGACACCAACCATCGCATGACCATGGGCGAGGCCGTGCACCTGTGCAAATCGCGCGGGGTGGTGCCGCTCGGCTCGGCGGCCTTCGGCACGGATGCGACCGGGCTCGATCCGACCGACGGCAGCGGGCGGCCGTGGCAGGCCTATGTGTTCGGCTGCCAGGTCGCCGAGGTCGAGGTCGACACCGTGACCGGCGAGGTGCAGGTGCTGGGCATCTGGGCCGCGCACGACGTCGGCCGCGCCGTCAACCCGCGCGGCGTCGAGGGCCAGATCGAGGGCGGCATCGTGCAGGCGCTCGGGCAGGGGCTGATGGAGGACTACAAGCTCAGCGAGGGCCGCACCTCGACCAGCGGGTTCGCCAAGTACATCCTGCCGACGGCACTCGACGTGCCGCAGGTCACCTCGATCATCATCGAGGACCGCGATCCGCTCGGGCCGCTCGGCGTCAAAGGCATCGGCGAGCCCGCCATGGTGCCGACCATTCCGGCGATCACCAACGCGATCTACGACGCCGTCGGCGTGCGCATCACGTCGCTGCCGGCGACGCCCGAGAAGGTGCTCGCCGCAATTCGCGAAAAGGAGCGACGCGAAACGGCCGCATTGGCCGCGGAGTGAAAACCGGCAGCGCGTAGCGCGGATGGAGCGTAGCGAAATCCGGGGGAAAGGCTGTCCCCGCATTCCGCTTCGCTCCATGCGGGCTAGAGACTACCAACGAAAGCATGTAACGGAGAGGTGTATCGTGCGTAACCTGATCTCGATTTCGCTCGCGCTCATTGCCGCGACATTTGCCTGCACCGCGCCCGCCGCGGCGCAAAACTACCCCACCCGCACCATCACGATGATCGTGCCCTATCCGGCCGGCGGGCCGAGCGACGTGGTCGCGCGCATCATCGCCGACGGCATGAGCCGGCGGCTCGGCCAGACCATCATCATCGAGAACGTCGGCGGCGCCGGCGGCACCATCGGCACCGCGCGCGTCGCGGCCGCCGAGCCCGACGGCTACACGCTGCTCGCCGCCAGCATGGGCAGCCAGGTCGCGGCGCCTTCGCTCTATCCCAACCTGCGTTACGATCCGGTCAAGGATTTCGCGCCGATCGGCCTCTCGGCGCATGCGCCGGCCGCGATCGTCGCGCGCAAGGATTTTCCGGCAAAAAACCTGCGCGAGTTCATCGACTACGTGAAACAGCATGGCGACACGATCAGGCAGGGACACGGCGGCATCGGCGCGTCGTCGTACATGGCGGCGCTGCTGTTCACCTCCCAGCTCGGCCTCAAGCCGCAGCTGATCGGCTATCGCGGCACCGGCCCGGCGCTCAACGACCTCATGAGCGGGCAGATCGACTTCTTCTGTGAGCAGGTCGTGAGTGTCGCGTCGGCCGTGAAGAGCGGCACCATCAAGGCTTATGCCGTCTCGGCCGACCAGGCCTTGCCGGCCTTGCCGGGCGTGCCGTCCGCGAAGGACGCCGGAGACCCGAAATGGCAGATGAGCATCTGGAGCGCGGTGTTCGCGCCGAAGAACACGCCGCAGGCGATCGTGGCGAAGCTCACGCAGGCTCTCGACGAGACGCTCGACGACCCGAAGGTGCGCGAGCGCCTGGTCGGCCTCGGCGGGCGCATTCCCGAGAAGGCCGAGCGCGGCCCGGATCAGCTCGCGACCTTGCTCAAGGCCGAGATCGCGCGCTGGGCGCCGATGCTCAAGCAGGCCACCGCGACGACCACGGGGGCAAGCACGGCGCATTGAACGAGGAATTGAGCTGGTCATTGCGAGGAGGGCGCAGCCCGACGAAGCAATCTCGCGCCGCATAGACCTGCGCATGCGGATCGAGCTTGTTTCGGCGCGCAGCGCGCGCCCTCGTAATGACGAGGGAGTCTTTCATGACCACCGACATTAAATCGCGCGGCGCCGCCATCCGGGGGCGCGCGAAGGCGATCCACGCGGCGGGCGGCATCGATGCCGCGATCGCGAGCGGGCGCCTCGCCAAGGCGATCGACACGACGCTGTCGGAGGCGCTGGTGCTCGGGCTGCTGCGCCAGGGCGTGCGCAAATATCTCGCGATCTTCGGCCACGGCTCGACCGATCTGGGCGAGGTGCTGCGCGTCTACGACGCCGAGGGCGTGACGCGCACGTGGAACTTCCGCAACGAGGTCGAGATGGCGCATGCGGCGACCGCGCTCGCCTGGCAATACGGCGAGACGCCGGCGGTGGTCACCTCGATCGGGCCCGGCGCCATGCAGGCGCTCGCCGGCTCGCTCGCGGCGGCCTCGAACGGCGTCGGCGTCTATCACATCTACGGCGACGAGACGACCTTCGGCGAAGGCTACAACATGCAGCAGGTGCCGAAGGAGGAGCAGGGCCTGTTCGGCCAGCTCACCGCCGTCATGGGCCGCTCCTACGTGCTGCATACGCCGCAGGCGATCCGCGACGCGCTGCGCCGCGGTGCGCTCACGGTGCATCACCCCTATCGGGCCGGGCCGTTCTACCTGCTGCTGCCGCTCAACACCCAGCCGGCGCCGCTCACGCTCAACCTAGCCAGCCTGCCGCAGCGGCCCGCGCTGCCCGCCCTGGCGCCCGCCGGCGACGATGAGATCGCCGCGGCGGCGCGCGTCATCGCGGCGGCGAAGCGGCCGGCGATCAAGGCCGGCGGCGGCACGCGCGGCCACGACGCGGCGCTGCTGCGGCTCGCGCGCGCCGCCGGCGCGGCCGTGGTGCTGTCGCCGGGCTCGACCGGTGTCGTTCCGGATCACGATCCGCACAACATGCATGTCGGCGGCTCGAAGGGCTCGATCAGCGGCAATTTCGCCATGGCGGAGGCGGACCTGGTGATGGTCGTCGGCTCGCGCGCGGTGTGCCAGGCCGACTGCTCGGGCATCGGCTGGAAGTCGGCGCAAGGGGTGATCAACATCAACGGCGACCTCGCCGACGCGACGCACTACAACAAGACGCTGGCGCTCACCGGCGACATCACGGCGGTGGCGGAGCGGCTGACTGCCCATCTGGAGAAGCTCAAGGCGAGCGCCAACAAAGCCGAATGGCTGGCGCGCTGCGCCGCCAAGAAAGCCGAGTGGTCGGCCTACCGGCAGGTGCGCTTTGAGACAGCGCCGCTCAACGATCCGGTCTGGCAACGGCCGGTGCTCACCCAGCCGGCCGCCATCAAGGTGGTGGCGGACTTCGCCAAGGCGATCGGGGCGGCGAAGTTCTTCGATGCCGGTGACGTGCAGGCGAACGGCTTCCAGATCGTCGAGGACGACCGCACCGGCGACACCTACACCGAGACCGGCGCCTCCTACATGGGCTTTGCGGCGAGCGCGCTCCTGGCCTCGGCGCTGGCCGACAAGCCGCGCTACGGCATCGCGTTCTGCGGCGACGGCTCCTTCATGATGAACCCGCAGGTGCTGATCGACGGCGTCGAGCACGGCCTGCGCGGCACCATCGTCATCTTCGACAACCGCCGCATGGCCGCGATCACCGGCCTGCAGCTCGCCCAATACGGCGAGGGTTTTCGCACCGGCGACGGCGTCGCGGTCGACTATGTGCGGCTCGCGAGCGCGGTCGCGGGGGTGAAGGCTCTGCACGGCGGGTTTTCGGCGGACGAGTTGCGACGGGCGCTTGCCGACGCGAGGGCGCATGACGGGCTCGCGGTGGTGCATGTGCCGGTCTATTGCGGGCCGGACGAGCTCGGCGGGCTCGGGGCGTGGGGGCAGTGGAACGTGGGGAACTGGTGCGAGGACGTGCAGCGCGAGTGGGTGGAGCAGGATTTGTGATTTGTCGGCGGGGCTCCGGGCTGCCGCTGCCATTTTAGATGAAGGATCGCACTAGGTACGCTGCTTGTAAACAACAACGGATTTACAAGCGCGGTTCGGTGGGCGCAGTCCGCGGCGTGAAGGGCGCTGTTGCCGCTGGGTTCGTTCGGCCAAAATGCCGGGGCGGCCGGCGGCATTTGCGCCGGTGTAGGCCTCATTGAAATCATTGATGTTATCCCGAATGGGTTTGTTCTGCCGTTCTGCCCGTTCTGCCGTTCTGCGAAAACGCTCGCGGCCACGTTGGCAGGCTCCGCGCCATGCGTCGTGCGCATAGACGACGTGACCGCGAGATACGGAGCAGCGCATGACCGTCATTCGAGACCCGATGCTCGGGCGCCTCCTCGCGGACCTGCATGCCAGGAGCGACGCCCAGCGTGCCGAAATCGCCCAATTCAACGCGGGCGGCGATCGTTTGCCGAACCCGCCCACCGAGGACGAGATCAGGAAATTCCGCAGCGACAAATTCGTGGCGCTCGACCGTGACAAGGCCGAGTTCTGCTACCAGCTGTGCCGTCTCGTCACGGCGCGCCGGGTCGTGGAGATCGGCACGTCGTTCGGCGTCTCCACGCTTTATCTGGCCGCGGCGGTACGCGACAACGTGACGGCGTCGGGCGGCGAGGGCGTCGTCATCGGCACCGAGTACGAAGCCGACAAGGCGGGGGCGGCGCGCGCCAATTTCGCCGCGGCAGGGCTGGCGGCGTGCATCGAGCTGCGCGAAGGCGATCTGCGCGAGACGCTGAAGGACCTGCAAGGCCCGATCGACTTCGCGCTCGTCGACATCTGGATCAGGATGGCGCGCCCGGCGATCGAGATGATCCATCCGTATCTGCGTCCCGGCGCCGTCGTGGTGTGCGACAATACGGGGATCCAACGGGCGGAGTATGCCGAGTATCTCGCGTTCATCGAGGACCCGGCGAACGGCTTTCGGACGATGACGCTGCCGTTCGACGGCGGGTTGGAGTTTTCGGTTTTTGGCGGCTGATCTGGGTGAGGCGAGCGTCGGCGGATGATGTCGCGCCTGGGGTTCGGACCCGATCTTTTTGGACGAAGAATCCTCTCTAAGTGCGATCTTTGCTCCCCTGAGGAGCACTTGGATTCTGCTTTAAATAAACAGCGCCTCCGGCGATGAGTGTCATCGAAGAGGGCTCGAGCGCTCGCAAGTACCTTTCCAAACTGTCCAACACTCCTTCGTCGATTTCGCTCAGTGGGCTCCATGGAGTGCGGTTCGCGGCTCGAAGTGCATGGTGGGCCACATAGTCGACCGCATTTCCGAGCACGCACCAAGCCGGAAACTCTCGTTCGGACCGCTTGGCCTCTGAGCGCTGCGAACGAAATCGAGGTTTCCTCCGCGTCGAGCATGGATTCCAATCTGTCCAGATCGACCTGGTGCCAATTCAACACAGGAATGAGTGCGTAGCGCGCTAGCCTGAAATCCGGGGACGTTTGGAGATATCGCGACGCGATGCCAGCGGCAAAAAGTGCCAGGCAGACGCGCGCCTGGACCGCGAGCGGTCAGCGAGCATAGCGAGCCGGCTCTTGCTGTTGAATTCCCGCGTCACTGGCGATTCCCCTTCAACGCGAGAAAGCTCGCCCTAGGGCTCTGGGAGTGAGATCTTCGACTTTAGGTCGGCGTAAGAGGCCTGAGGATGGTCGTTGAGCAGGTCGGCCGCTTGGAATAGGAAACCGATGCCCTTTGGCGATAGCGTACGCATATGGCTTTCGAAGTCGTCGAATATATTCTCTTCCACATTTGCAATGAGGGATGATGGGTGTTCACCTGCCTGCTTTGTGGCATGAAAAGCCGTGTACAGTAACATATCTTCGAGTACAAGCCAGGCGGATAATTCAGGTTGAGATTGAGCCGCGACTTCGTAATCAGTAACGCCTTTATTGTATTCAGGAATCAAGGAATCTTCGATTTGATCGGATGAAATTCGATCATTATCATACCATCGCCGCGCCAGATCAAATGCAGACTGCGCGATGGGAAATCCTTGAAACAAACGGAGTCGATCAAGGGCGAGCTGACCTCCAATCAGCATCAAGCCCACGCGAGACCGCGAAGATAGCCTATCTGCTCGCAGAGCAAGTATTCCGTTGCCTTTAAACTGTTCTGTCATTGATAGCTCCGGCTGATAATCTCGCCGCCTCTTATTTCGAAACGAGTTGGGCTCCTCGATACGATGCCGGGCTCTGTTTTGACGGACACGATGATCGTAAGGCCACGATAGCGATCGGTTAGCTGTTTGAAGACACCGGGTGGCCTTTTCGAATCAAAACCCCACAGGCAGACACCGCATACGCCCCTGGGATTGGAAATGTGGATAACTAGCTTGCGCCCATAGAGGTCGCTTGGCTGCAAACCCCTCTTTTCGACCTCCTCAATGAATTGATTGATGACATCTTCCTCTGCGTGCCCCTGGTAACGAGGGCTTCGTGAAGGTGATCGCACGGGATGCGGCATCGGGCGCGAAAGGCGAGCTTTGTCGTAGACAAGTGAGGAGCCGCCTCCGCCAGTCCAGCCTTCTAACCCAGGCACATTGGTCCTTGCAACCGCGACTGTTTCGCGCGTGGGAACTCCAATGCGGGCTCGGAAATCCTCCAGCTCCGAGCGGCCAACAGTGAGCCCCGCAGGCTCGGATGACAAGTCCGGTGCCGCTCGAGCTCGAGCAGACGATTCTTCTTCCTCGATGATCTTGTCGATCTTCGGCCGAAAAGACTCGACAGGCCGCTGACCACGTCTCGTTGGTGTAGCAAGCGCATCGGGCTCATTGGGTGCAGTTGGTCCGCCGCCGCGATTGGCGAACCCTGGTAACCCGGAAAGGGCTGACGCGAGCGCGACATCGAACAGTCCCGACTGGACCATCCGGTCGATGCGTTCGCTGGGCGAGAGACGGGGGTCGGCGCTGATGATGTGGAGGAGATTTCGCTGTTGCTCCGATAGATCGACGGCTTTGCGGTAGCCGGCGTAGCTGGCTTGCCAAATGCCTTGGCGAGGGTACAGCTCATCCAATCGGTCCATCGCCTTCTGCGTGGCCCAATTGTCCACCATGTCGGTTCCGGCCATCCCTCCGGCGCGCACTTGCTTTGCAAATCTCTCGTCGTTGATCGTCTGCAAGGCGGTTTGCGGACGATGCTTGAGATCGGCAATGATCGTGGCCAGCCGATCCTTGAAGCCCATGTTCCCGGCGTTTTCGGCCATGCGGACCGCCGTCCGCAGCTCAGAGTCGGATGCGATCGCGGCCTGAGCCTGGGCGTAGCTTTGCGCATATTCCGCATCGAACACCTTACCGATGGGCGTCGGGCCGCCTGCGACCTCGTTCAATCCAGTCGTCGATGCCCCGTCGTCACTCTGCGCCGGGGCGGCCAATGCGCCGAAAGGATTGCGCTGATTGGGGTTGGGGCTCAGGTCAATGCGGATAGGAACGGCAACTGGGGAAAATGGATCAGCATCGAGTGTCGGGCCTGAGGTGCTTGCGAGATTGCCGATCCAATTGCCAATCGGATTTTGCTGCCCAGGAAAAGGACTCGCGCCGCTTGCCGCCTTGGTGAACCGGCTGAGGAGGCTCCTACCATTTGAGATCTCTGGAAACGCCGCCGACCGGCTCATGTCCATTGGCCCGTCTGCCGCTCCGGACCCGATGTCAGTTACTTCGGGGAGCGCGCTTGCTGACTGTCCGTTGGTGACCGCACCGAGCGTGCTGCCGAGCTGGTTCGCCGGCGCGACGAGCAGCGGCGCCGCGTTGCTGGCGGAGCTCGCTTGTGGTCGTGCGAGTGCGGCGGAGGACGGCCGAGGCTGGGGATTGGCGTGACCCGCTATGGGCGTGGCCGGGACGAAGGGTGGTAGCCATGACGGCGACGGCAGATTCGAAAGGCTCGTGACAGGCGGCGCAGCGGCACTCGCCCCGAAGACTGGGCCCAGGATCCCACCCGGCGTGCTCGCCCCGAAGGCTGCGCCCAGGATGCCGCCCGACGCGCTCGCCTGGTCCCCGTCGCTCGCGGGCGGCGCCGGGTCCGGCGCCTGCGATGAGGACGGACCCGCGAGGTTGCCAAATCCGCCGGCCAGCGGAGAGAACGCGTTTGCGGAAAGGCTGGCCGGCAGCAGATCCCAGATGGACTGCATCGAATTCCTCGCGAAAATCTCGAAAGCGGAGGGGGAGGTACGAGGGCGCGCGATGGCCTTGTCGAAATAGGTCCGGCGCTCGGCGGCGTGGCTCGGCCATGCACGAGCAACAGCAACGCTGTTGCTCGCTCAGCGTGCCCGTCGCTTTTGGCGCGTGCTCCTGAAAAGCAACGCGCGCCCGAAGCGGTGGGCTTCGGACGCGCGAATGTCACTCTGGACTTAATGCCATGCGCCGCTTGCGGTGGAAACACAAGCGCGATTCAATCTATCCCCGCTATTCAGGGGTGAGCCGCTTGCGGCCGCTCGAGGCGTGACGCTGGGTGGCATAAGCTTGGCGGCTAAGATCGGGATGTTCGGGCCCAACCCAATCGGGATTTTGAAATCTTCCGAGGCCAGTGCTTGATGTAGGTTCTCGCCTACACGTGTTGCCCTTTTTGGAATGGACGTGAGGCTGCTTCGGCCTCCCACCTCGCGCCGCCGCTAAAACACTGCTAACCATCTCCATGACGATTCTCATCGTCCGCCACGGCGAGACCGACGGCAACGCGGGGCGGATCCTGCAGCGCCCCGACATCCCGCTCAACGCGCGCGGCATCCGCCAGGCGCAGGCGCTGGCGGAGCGCCTCGCGGGGCACGGCTTCGTGCACATCCTGTGCAGCGACCTCGAGCGGGCGCGGATGACGGCGGCGCCGCTCGCGGCACGCTCCGGGATCGCGGTCGAGGAGAACCCGCTGCTGCAGGAGCGCAATTTCGGGGATTTGCGCGGGCTGCCCTATTCGGCGCTGGGCGATGATCCGTTCGGGCCGGATTTCGCACCGCCGGGCGGGGAGGACTGGCCGGCATTTCATGCGCGCGTCGCCGAGGCGTTTGCGTTGATCGTGCAGCGGCGGCGCGACGTGGACGGGCATCTGGTGGTGGTGACGCATGGGCTGGTGTGCCGGGCGCTGGTCGAGCGGCATGTGCCGCTGGGGAACGGCGTGCTGGCGCCGGAGCGGTTCGACAATACGGGTGTGACGGTGCTGCATGAGGATGCGCCGCATGCGGCGAGCCTCGTCAATTGCATTCGGCATCTGGCGGCGGCGACGGAGGCAGATCGTCATGGCGGGCCGGCGTAGAGCAGACTCCGCTCGCCTTGAATCGCCACGTCATGCCCGGCGAATGCCGGGCATCCACGTCCTTGCTTGGGGCAAGACGTGGATGGCCGGGACAAGCCCGGCCATGACGGTTCAATGCGGCAACCGTCACCGCCAGCCGAGGCCCGGTGCTACGTATTTCAAAATCGCCTCGATGACGTGGGCGTTATAGTCGACGCCGAGCTGGTTGGGCACGGTGAGCAGGAGCGTGTCGGCGGCGGCGATCGCCTGGTCCTCCTTGAGCTGCTCGATCAGCACGTCGGGCTCGGCCGCGTAGCTGCGGCCGAAGATGGTGCGGGTGTCGTCGCCGAGGAGGCCGATCTGGTCCTCGCTCTCCTCGCCGCGGCCGAAATAGGCGCGGTCGCGCTCGTCGACCAGGGCGAAGATGCTGCGGCTCACCGACACGCGCGGCGTGCGGGTGTGGCCGGCTTCCTTCCACGCCTCGCGGAAGATGCGGATCTGCTCGGCTTGCTGGAGGTGGAACGGCCGCCCGTCCTCGTCTTTCTTCAGCGTCGAGCTCTGCAGGTGCATGCCGAGCTTGCCGGCCCAGGCGGCGGTGTCGTTCTTGCCGGCGCCCCACCAGATGCGCTCGCGCAGGCCCTCCGAGTGCGGCTCGAGCCGCAGCGCGCCGGGCGGGTTGGGAAACATCGGCCGCGGGTTGGGGCGGGCAAAGCCTTCGCCCTTGAGCACCTCGAGCAGGACCTCGGTGTGGTGGCGCGCCATGTCGGCATCGCTCTGCCCCTCGGGCGGCGCGTAGCCGAAATAGCGCCAGCCGTCGATCACCTGCTCGGGCGAGCCGCGGCTGATGCCGAGCTGCAGCCGGCCGCCGGCGATGAGGTCGGCGGCGCCCGCGTCCTCCGCCATGTAGAGCGGGTTCTCGTAGCGCATGTCGATGACCGCGGTGCCGAGCTCGATGCGCTTCGTCTTGGCGCCGCACGCCGCCAGCAGCGGGAAGGGCGAGCCGAGCTGGCGGGCGAAGTGATGCACGCGGAAGAAGGCGCCGTCGGCGCCGAGCTCCTCGGCCGCGACCGCGAGATCGATCGATTGCAGCAGCGCATCGGACGCCGTACGCGTGCGCGACTGCGGCGACGGGGTCCAGTGGCCGAACGAGAGGAAGCCGATTTTTTTCATTGCGATATGCTGCGAGCTCGATGCCGGCGCCTTGTAGCGGAAAATACCCGCGCCCGTCATCCTGAGGTGCTCGGCCGAAGGCCGAGCCTCGAAGGGCCCGCGGCGGCGCCGCTTGCTCGCTTGCTGCACCTCGGCCGTATCCTTCGAGGCTGGCTTCGCTCGCGCCTCAGGATGACGGGTCGGTCAGTGCGCCCGGCGAGGCTTAAATCGGCCTTCGCAATGACACACGAGAGCAGGACATAAGAGGACCAGGACGAAATTAATGCGTGCCGATTCCATGCGGCCTTTGATCGAGCGATCGCTCCGGCTGCTGCTCTTTTTACTTGCGACCTGCGCCGGCGTGGTCGCAATCCTTCTCGCACTCGCCGCGATCCCCGAAGCCGGCCGCAATCCGGCCTCGACGGATTTTGGATGGATCCGCTCGCAATGGCTCGCGGGCTTCGTCGTCGCGATGGTGCTCGTCGGGCCGGCGATCCAAATTGCGGCGGATCGCGTCAGGATCCTGTTTGCCGCGTTCTTGCTGATCATCTGCGCCGCCGGTGTCGTGCCGGCTTATCAGTTCTGGGCCTATCAGATGCCGGCCCTCCACCGGTTTGCCGCTCCGGCGCAGGCGAGCCGGCCATAGCAGCTACCGAAGGTTCCGCGTGCGGATTGGCTGCACGTATCGATTGCTTTACCGGGAGAGCTTGCCTACCCTGCTATCGCAGGCTGCATGGGACGGCCGCGCTGCCGAGGGGGGGGCGAAATGCGTCTGTTGTCTGGGTTCTGCGGGGCACTTCTATTTTTTGCCATCGGCGCCGGGGAGGCCTTGGCCGCGTGCTGCCATACGGCGCCGCCGGTGCACGTCTACGTTCCGCCGCCGCACGTCGTCATCATTCCGCACACGACCTACGTTCATCCGGTGACGCCGCAGGTGCACGCCCATACATCGAATAACAGCGCGTCGGCGGCGCCAACGGTTCAGGCCAAGCAGACGCCGCATCACCACGTCGTGCAACCGATCATCGTCGACACGCAGACGACGCCGACCAGCACGCGCTGCAAGCGGCCACAGGGCGGGCAGAGCTGCAAGAAGGAAGACGATCAGACCGGTTGGGCCACGGTGCGCCGCTGGCTGCAGATCGGGAAGCAATAGGTCGAGCGGAGCGCAGGCGTGGGGTCGTGCGCGTTCGTTGCCGCCTGGGCAACCGCGCTGGATGCGATTTTGCCCACGCGGATGGAAACGATCCGGCGCGGTTGCCCACCCTACGCGCTCATCGCGTCGCTATGCCGCCTTCGACCACAGCTGCGCGGAGGCGCGCCGTGCGCCTTCGGCGAGCGCGGCGAGCTTCATCCACACGATCTTGGTGTCGACCTGGACGCGGCCCGCGAAGGTGCCGAAGCCGCAGTCGACGCCGGCGATGACGTTCTCGCGCCCGACCGTGTTGGCGAAGTTGAGGATGCGGTCACAGACCACCTCGGGATGCTCGACCGTGTTGACGGTGGAGTCGATCACGCCGGGGATGATCACCTTGCCGGCGGGGAGCTTCACGTCCCGCCAGATCTTCCATTCGTGCTCGTGCCGGCCGTTGGCGGCCGGGAACGACACGGCGGTGGGCTTGGCGGTCAGCACGATGTCGATGATGTCGACGAGCGGCACGTCGGTGTGGCGCGGCGCCATGGTCGAGCCCCAGCACACGTGCATGCGCATGCGCTCGGCCGGGATGCCCTCGACGGCGTGGTTGAGCGCCGCGACGTTGACGGCGATGATCTTGCGGAAGTCGGCGATGCTCTTGTCGAGATAGACCGTGTGCCGCAGCATCGCGAGGTCGGGGCAGTCGAGCTGCAGCAGGAAGCCCGCATCGACGATCGCCTTGTACTCGCGCTTCATCACGTCGGCCAGCGCGTAAACATAAGCCTCTTCGGTCTTGTAGTGCCTGTTCTTGAGATAGCGCGCGATCTGGCCGGGCGAGGGCGAGGTCATGAACAGCTCGGTTGCCTTGAACCGCTTCATGACATCCTTTGAAAGGTCGATGTCGGCCTGGGCGGCGGCAAAGTCCTTCCAGGCAACGTCGCCGTTGCAGGCGGGCCGATGCTGGAACGGCGAGGCGAACTGGGCGAGCAGCTGCGCAAGCTCGGGGAATTCCGCGTCCCCGGTGCCGAGCGGCGGGGTGCTCTCGCCGGCGAAGCCGGAAAGCCGGTCGAGCACGTGCACCGTATAATCGGTGCGGCCCTGCTCGCCGTCATTGACGATGTCGATGCCGCATTCGATCTGCTTGCCCACCACATGGGCGACGGCGTCGCGCACGGCGGCGTGGAGCTCGGCCTTGCGCGCGCCGGGATTCGCCTGCTCGGCGAGCAGCAGCTCGACCACCTTGGCGGTGCGCGGCAGGCTGCCGGTGTGGGTGGTGAGAATGCGCTCAGTGCTGCGTTGCATCGATGCTCCACTCCGGCGCCGACGCGGCGCCCGGCGCACATCATGGTGACCCGGCGGCACGCCGACAAGCGGGCGATGGCAGCGGGGCAGGCGAAGGGTGGGCGTTCGCCCATCGCGGCTCGTCGATGCTCGGCCGGCTCAGCCCAGCATCTCGCGCACGAGCGGAATGACCTTGCGGCCGTAGAGCTCGATGCTGCGCATCATCTTGGCATGCGACAGCGGGCCGGCGCTGTATTTCATCTCGAAGCGGGCGAGACCGAGCGCCTTCACGGACGCGACGATCTTGCGCGCGACGGTCTCGGGCGCGCCGCAATAGAGCGAGCCGTGCGCGATCTCGCGCTCGAAATCGTCGCGGCTCATCGGCGGCCAGCCACGCTCGGCGCCGATCTTGTCGCGGCCGCGCTTGTAGTCGGCGAACAGATCCTCCTTCGCCTGGGCATCGGTTTCGCCGACGAAGCCGTGCGAATGCAGGCCGACCGGCAGCTCGGCCTTGCCGAGCTCGGCGAGCGCGCGGCGGTAGAGATCGGCGAGCGGCACGAAGCGCCGCGGGTCGCCGCCGATAACCGCGATCATCAGCGGCAGGCCGTAACGGGCCGCGCGCAGCACCGATTGCGGCGTGCCGCCGATGCCGATCCAGGTCTTGAGCCGCCCGGACTGGGTCTTGGGAAAGACGCTCTGGTTGGCGAGCGGCGGCCGCGTCTTCCCTTGCCAGGTTACGGGCTGCTCGGTGAGCACCGCGGCGAAAAGATCGAGCTTCTCGTTGAACAGCTCCTCGTATCTGGCGAGGTCGAAGCCGAACAGGGGAAACGACTCGATGAACGAGCCGCGCCCGAGGATGACCTCGGCGCGCCCGTTCGACACCGCATCGAGGGTCGAGAAGCGCTGGAAGACGCGGATCGGGTCGTCGGAGGAGAGCACCGTGACGGCGGTGCCGAGCCGGATGCGGCGGGTGCGGGCGGCGATCGCGGCGAGCACGATCTCGGGCGCAGATACCGCGAAATCGGCGCGATGATGCTCGCCGAGGCCGATGAAATCGACGCCGACCTCGTCTGCGAGCACGCCCTCGTCGACGACGTTGCGGATCACCTGCGCGGCATGCAGCGGCTTGCCGTCGTCGCCCTCCGTGACGTCACCGAAGGTGTCGAGGGCGAGTTCGAGGGGCTGATTCATGCGGTGTTATAGCATCGGGGACGGCGCTTGCGCGTTTCACCCTTCCCTGCAGGGCCCTGCAGGGGAGGGTGAAGACCTACGCCTTCTTCTCCGCCGCGTGCTTGTCGATCGCGGCCTGCACCGCGGCGCGCGACTGCACGCCGGCGGTCGCATACTTCGCGGCGGCGTCGTCGTAGCTCGCCTGGCGCAGCGCGTTGGCGTTGCGCTGGAAGTGCGGGTGCACGTAGCGCGCCATCAGCTCGTAGCTCTTCCTCGTCTGCGACCAGTCCGCCCAATTGTGGGCGAGCAGCAGGATGCCGCCGAGACCGCCGCGCGAGCCCTTCCACAGGCGCTCGAAATGGCGGATGCAGTCGTCGGGCGTGCCGATGCAGGCCAAGCCGGTCGAGACGAGGTACTCGGCCGGATCGCCGGTGACGTCGGGCGGGATGATCGGGAAGGTCGCGACCTCGCCGAAATAGCGCTTGAAGTCCTCGAGGCCGTGTTTCATGTCGGCACGCGCCTGCTCGCGCGTCTCGGCCACATGTGCGAAGGTGACGATGCGCCAGTTGCGGCGGTCGGGCGTCTTGCCGGCCGCGCGCGCGGTCTCCTCGTAAAGGCCCCAGTTCCTGGCGTAGGAGGCCAGCGCCTCGTCCGAGGTGCCGCCGATCGACAGCATGCCGATGCCGTACTTGCCGGCCGCGAGCGCGCCGACCGGCGAGCGGTTGGAGGCGACCGCCATCTCCATCATGGGCTGCGAATAACCGGGGAGTTGCAGGCGCGCCTCGTGCAGGTCGAACCAGTCGGTCTTGCACGTCACGCTGCGGCCCTGCATCAGCTCGACGATGACCGCGAGCGCCTCGTCGAGCTTGCGCCGCTGCTCCTCGGGCTTCAGACCCATCTTCACGGCGTCGTAGACGAGCGAGCCCGGGCCGACGCCGAACATGGCGCGGCCGCGCGTCATGTAGTCGAGCTGCATCAGCCGGCCCGCCACCGTGAACGGGTTGTGATAGGGCAGCGACACGACGCCGGTGCCGAGCCGGATGTGGCGCGTGCGCTCTGCCGCGGCGGCGATGAACATCTCGGGGCAGGCGATGATCTCGAAGCCGCCCGAATGATGCTCGCCGATCCACGCCTCGTGATAGTTGAGCCGGTCGAGGTGGACCAGAAGCTCCATGTCGCGCTCGAGGCAGAGCAGCGGGTTCTCTTTCAGTGCATGAAACGGCGCGAGAAAGACGCCGGTCTTGACGAACCTGTCATCCATGAGCTTGCCCGCGGCTGTCGTTGCGCGACCGATCGTAGTCATTACGGGTCGGCGCACAAGCGCGCCGGGTGACGGCTTGCGGCGCCTTTCCCAGCGCTTCGTGGGGAGCTAGCCTCGACCGCGATCACTGGTCAGGGCGGTTGGACGTGGGGTGAGCACGATGCCCAGCGCTCCCTTTTCCGCGCAGGGGAGAGGCGAAGAACCACGTCCAATCGCCCGGGACTCACGGGGAACGGGGACCATGACGACTAGCTGGGACGTCCGGTGGATTGCGCGCGCCGTGTTGATCGTCGCGGTGGTGCTCGCGAGCGTCTGGATGATGTGGCACCTGCTGCCGGCGCTCGCCTGGGCGGTGGTGCTCGCTATCGCGACCTGGCCGCTGCGGCAATGGCTGGTCGGTCACGAGCTCGGACGCAATACGACCGCGGCGCTGCTGACCATCGTGCTCGCCATCGTCGTGATCCTGCCGCTGGTGCGGATCGGCATCGAGGCGGCGCGCAACGGCGGCGGAATGGTGGAGTGGATAGACGGCGTCTTCGCGCATGGCTTTCCGACGCCGCCGGGGTGGCTGCACCGGGTGCCGTTCGGCGGCGAATGGGCGACCAGGTGGTGGCAGGCGAACCTCACCGGCAAGGGCCCATCCGCGCTGCTGGAATCGCTCGGGATTGCGGGCGGCGTGAGCGCGCTGCTCAACGACAGCGGCGGCATGCTCAGCATCACGCGTGTGCTCGGCACCGAGGTGGCGAGCCGCCTCACCGTGCTGGCCTTCACGCTGGTCACGCTGTTCTTCCTGTACCGCGGCGGCGATCGCCTGATCGGGGAGGCGGAGCTGCTCGCCAACACGCTGATCGGACCCTCTGGCGGCGACCACGGGCAGAACGCGATCGCGGCGGTGCGCGGCTCGGTCAACGGGCTGGTGCTGGTCGGGCTTGCCGAGGGCGTGCTGCTCGGGCTCGCCTACTGGGTGGCCGACCTCAAATATGCGGCGGTGCTCGGGCTCGTCACGGCGATCTTCTCGATCGTGCCGCTCGGCGCCCCGCTCGTCTATTGCGCCTGCGCGCTGGTACTTTATGCGCAGGGAAGCGTCGGCGCCGCGATCGCGATCGTCGTGTATGGGACGGTGGTGATCGTGGTCGCCGACAACGTGGTGCGCCCGATGCTGATCGGCCGCACCAGCAGCCTGCCCTTCCTCGGCGTTCTGCTCGGCGTCGTCGGCGGCCTCGAAACCTTCGGCCTGCTCGGCCTGTTTCTCGGGCCGGCGATGATCTCCGTGCTGTACGCGATGTGGCGCGAGGGCGTCGAGGAGGCGAAAGCGCGCGCCAAGCCGGCGTCTGCCGAGTAGGGGCGGCGCTATTTCGCGCCGAGCCGTGCGAGCGCAGCGGCGACGCGCGCGATCACGGCATCCCACGCGTCGGCTCCGACTTTGCGGAAGAGGCGCGCGCTCGGATACCACGGGCTGGAGTCGCGATCCATCAGCCAACGGAAGTCGGGCGTGCGCGGCAGCAGCACCCAGACGGGCTTGCCCATCGCTCCCGCAAGGTGGGCGACCGCGGTGTCGACCGTGATGACGAGGTCGAGCACCGCGATGACGGCGGCGGTGTCGGCGAAGTCGCGCAGGTCGCCGGCGAGGTCGAGGATGCGGCCGCATTGATGGAACGCGTCCGCCTCGGCCGCGCGCACATCCTTCTGCAGGCTGACGAAGCGCGTGCCCGGCACGGCGAGCAGTGGCGCGAGTGGCGCGAACGGAATCGAGCGCTCGTGGTCCTTGGTGTTGGCCGGATGGCCGGACCAGGCGAGGCCGATGCGCAGGCCGTCCTGCGGCAGACGCTGCGCCCATGCTGCGACGCGATCAGCCGGCGCGGCAATGTATGGGACACCGCTCGGGACCGTATCGAGCGTCGTGGCGAACACGCGCGGCAGGCTGAGCAGCGAGCAGTGCCGGTCGAACGGCGGCAGCGGATCGCGATCGGCGATCACGGCGACGCCGGGAAGGCCCGCGAGCAAGCGGGCGAGGGGCGGCTGCACCGCGAGCGTGACATCGGCGCCGCGCGCCGCCGCGAGCGGCGCGTAGCGTGCGAACTGGATGGTGTCGCCGAAACCCTGCTCGGCATGGAGCAGCAGCCGGCAGCCGGCAATGTCCTCGCCGGACCATGCCGGCTCGGCGAAGACGCGTCCGTCGAAGCCCGGCAGCTTGCGGCGCCATTCATAGGCCGGCCAGCCTCGGGCGAAATCGCCGGTGAGGAGCAGCAGCAGGGCGCGATTCGCCTGCGCGGCCGCGCTCTGCGGCGCGAGCGCGATGGCGCGATCGTAGGTCGAGAGGGCCGCGTCGAAGCGGCGCAGCTCTTGCAGCACCCCGGCCCGGTTGATCAGCGCCTCGACAGCGCGTGGCTCGAGCGCCAGCGCGCGGTCACAGCTTGCCAGCGCCTCGTCGAGGCGATCGAGCGCCTGCAGCGTGACGGCGCGGTTGGAGAGCGCGCCGACGAAATCCGGGTTGAGGGCGAGCGCGCGGTCGTAGCTCGCGAGCGCGTCGGCGAAGCGCCGCATCGTTTTCAGTACATTGCCGCGATCCGAGTATGCGGCGGCGAAATCGGGCCGTGCCGCGACCGCCTGGTCGTAGCTCGCGAGCGCCTCGTCGAAACGCCCGAGGCGGCGCAATGTGTCGCCGCGGTGGCACAGCGCCTCGGCATGATCGGCCCGCGCCGCGAGCGCTCGCTCGAAGCTCGCCAGCGCCTCGTCGAACCGCTCGAGCCCGGCGAGCGCGAGGCCGAGATTGGCGTGAAAATGTGAATGGTCGCCACCATGCGCGATGGCGCGACCGATCAGGTCGACGGCGACGTCATGGCGGCCGATCTGCGAGGCGATCACGCCGAGCAGATGCAGCGCGTCGGCATGATCGGGCTGCCCGGCGAGCGCCTCGCGATAGTGCGTCTCGGCCTCGGCGAGCCGGCCCGCCTGATGATGCGCGAGGCCGGCGGCGAACAGCGCGGCCGCGCGCGGTGCTGGGCCGCCGCCGCGCTTTGCGGCGGCCTCGGCGGCGCGGCGTTGCTGGCGATTCATGGCGTCGTGGTCGGCCTTCCCGATGGATCGTAGGCCGGGATGCTGATTCGGCCAACCCGCGCGGGCCGCCTCCTGCGTGGCCGATCACGGTGATTTTCGTCGACGACGCGGCGGGCGGCTCTCGCTTTCGGCAAGGCATGCGATAGCCTGATGCGGGACGGCGTCGGGAAGGCCGTCCTCAGCCGGGGAGGGTACCATGGAAATCAAGCTACTGGTCTGGTCGGTCGCGCTGGCGTTCGTGCAGGTGGTCATCGCGGTGCTCGGCGCCATGCTGCAGGTCGGGCTGCCCACGTTGGCGGGCAATCGCGAAAAGATGCCGGAGATCACCGGCTGGGCCGGCCGCGCCAACCGCGCCCATCACAACATGACCGCGAACCTGCTGCTGTTCGCGATCCTGGTGCTGGTGGCGCAAATCACCAACAAGCTCGACGCCTCGACGGCGCTGGGTGCCGAGCTCTTCTTCTGGGCGCGGCTCGCCTATGCGGTGATCTACCTCGTCGGCATCCCGTGGCTGCGCACCGCCGCTTGGGCGGTCTCGGTGGTCGGCCTGGTGATGATCTTCATCCGCGTGATGTGACGCTTGCGGCCGCGGCACGATGCCTGCGCTCCTTCTCCCCAGCCCTTTAGGGGGAGAAGGGGGCAAGCGCTGTGCGTTCCCGGAACCATCCCGCGTCGCCATCCGTTTCGTTCTGATGGGCCTCGCTGGCGTCGACCACGCGGGCCTGCGGAGCGACGGATGGACGCAAACAGCGCACGACGAGATATCGCCGAGCGGCTCGAGCCGGCGCGGCGCGACGATCGCGAAATCGCCAAGGGACGGCCGGACGGCAAGGCCGCGCCGGCGGGTGACACGAAGGAGAAGCCCTCCCTGCGCGAGCGGATGCGCCGGCATCCGCTCGCGACCGCGGCGATCGCGATCGCGATCGTGCTGGTGCTCATCGGCCTCTTGCTGTGGTGGCTGCACGCGCGCAATTACGAGTCGACCGACGACGCCTTCATCGACGCGCGCACCGTGACGATCGCGTCGCAGCTCACCGGCACGATCGTCAACGTGCCGGTGACCGACAACGAGACGGTGCCGGCCGGCGCGGTGCTGGTCGAGATCGACCCGCGCGACTACCAGGCGGCGGTCGACCAGGCCAAGGCGCAGGTCGACCAGGCGAATGCCTCGATCGCCAACTATGGCGCGCAGATTGCCGCTCAGCAGGCGCGCGTCGACGCGGCGCAGAAGCAGGTCGTGCAGGCCCAGGCGGCGCTGGCGCTGTCGCAGCGCGAGAACGCGCGCGCCCAGGACCTGGTGAAACGCGGCGCCGGCACCCAGCAGCAGGCGGACCAGACCGCCTCTGACTTCCGCCAGAAGGACGCGGCGCTCGCGAACGCGCAAGCAAACCAGATGGCGACCGAGAAGCAGATCGCGGTCCTGCAGACGCAGCTGCAGGCGGCGCGTGGGCAGCTCGAGCAGGCAAAGGCGACCCTGATGGAGGCGCAGGCCAATCTTGCGCGCACCCGCATCACGGCGCCCGAGACCGGGCGCGCCACCAAGATCTCGGCCGCGGTCGGCAACCTCGCGCAGCCGGGCGGCGCGCTGATGATGTTCGTGCCCGTGAACGTGTGGGTGACGGCGAACTTCAAGGAGACGCAGCTCGACCTGATGCGGCCGGGCCAGCCGGTCGACATCACGGTCGACGCCTATCCGGGCAAGGTCTTCCACGGCCACGTCGACAGCATCCAGGCGGGCAGCGGGGCCGCCTTCAGCCTGCTGCCGCCCGAGAATGCGACCGGCAACTACGTCAAGGTGGTGCAGCGCGTGCCGGTGAAGATCGTGTTCGACGGGCGGCCCGGCGTCGAGCTCGGCCCCGGCATGTCGGTGGTGCCGACCGTCAAGGTGCGGTGATGTAATTTTTCCCCGTCATGCCCGGCGAATGCCGGGCATCCACGTCTTTCTTTGCGGCCAAGACGTGGATGGCCGGGACAAGCCCGGCCATGACGGAGACGGGAGTCATTGACTGTGCCATCCGTCGACGACAGCCACGACGATCTCTCCCGCTCGGCCGCGGGCGACCGCAATCCATGGTTGGTCGCGGTGGTGATCTCGATCGCGACCTTCATGCAGGTGCTCGACACCTCGATCGCCAATGTGGCGCTGCGCAACATCGCCGGCAGCCTCGCGGCAGGGGTGGACGAGAGCACCTGGGTGATCACCAGCTACCTGGTGGCGAGCGCCGTGGTGCTGCCGATCAGCGGGTGGCTCTCGGGGGTGGTCGGGCGCAAGCGCTTCTACATGATTTGCGTCGCGACCTTCACGATCGCCTCGGTCATGTGCGCGTTTGCGCCCACCCTCGGGATGCTGATCGTGTTTCGCGTGCTGCAGGGGCTTGGCGGCGGCGGCATGGCGCCCAGCGAGCAGGCGATGCTCGCCGATACCTTCCCGGCGCGCCGGCGCGCGCAGGCCTTCGCGCTCTATGGCGTCGCCGTTATCGTCGCGCCGACGATCGGACCCACCCTCGGCGGCTGGCTCACCGACAACTATTCCTGGCACTGGATATTCCTGATCAACGGCCCGATCGGGCTCCTCTCGCTCACGCTCGTGCATTGGCTGGTCGACGAGCCGGAGGTCCTGCAGCAAGAACGCCGCGAGCGGGTGGCCAGCGGCATCCGGGTGGACTGGATCGGCTTCCTGCTGGTCGCGCTCTGTCTCGGCTGCCTGGAGGTCGTGCTCGACAAGGGCGAGCGCGAGGACTGGTTCCAATCTAATTTCATCATCTCGTTCTTCGCCGTCTCGATCGCGGCGCTGATCGCGTTCATCCCGTGGGAGCTCTCGCGCGATGACCCGATCGTGGACATCCGGCTGTTCGGGCGGCGCCAGTTCGCGACCGCTAACATCCTGATGCTCGCGCTCGGAGCGATCCTGTTCGGCACCACCCAGCTCATCCCGCAGCTCCTGCAGGTGTCGTTCGGCTACACGGCGACCCTCTCCGGCTTCGCCCTGATGCCGGGCGGGCTCGCGATGCTGCTGATGATGCCGGTGGTCGGCTTCGTGTCGGGCTACGTCGCGCCGAAGTGGCTGATCGGCCTCGGCATGGCGACCGTCGCCCTGTCGATGTGGCACCTTATGTCGCTCGAGCCGGGCGCCGACTTCTCGTTCATGGCGTGGGCGCGCGTCTACCAGACGATCGGGCTGCCCTTCCTGTTCATCCCGATCACGTCGGCGTCATATGCGGGCCTGCCGGCCGACAAGTCGAGCGAGGCTTCCTCGCTGATCAACGTATCCCGCAATCTCGGCGGCAGCATCGGCGTGTCGGTCGCCGGCACGGTGCTGGCCGAGCACGCGCAGGTCCATCAGGCCTATCTCACCGCCAATTTGGTGCCGTCCTCGCCCGCGTTCCAGGCGGCAGTGCAGCACGCCACCGCGACGCTGATCGCGCAGGGCGTGCCGGCCGCCGGCGCCGCGAGGCGCGCCTACGCGTTGATCGAGCAGACCGTCAACCAGCAGGCGACGCTGCTCGCCTACGACGATGTGTTTCTCTACTACGCGTGGCTCGCCGCGATCCTGGTGCCGATCGCGTTCATCCTGCTGCGGCCGGGGGAAGGCCGCGCGCCTGCGGGTGCGCACTGAGCTTCACGAGGGCGCCGGTCGCCTTCTTGTGCCCGACCGTGTGTGCATTACAGTTACCGGCTGAGATAGTTGAAGGCCGGGTGCAAGGCTGGGTACATGCGCGATGAATTCCGAACGTGAAGTCGATCTGCTCGTCGCGGGCGCGGGTCCCGCCGGAATGACGGCGGCGCTGATCGCCTCGCTCGAAGGGCTCGACGTCCTGCTGTGCGAAAAGTCCGAGCAGGTCGGCGGCACCGGCGCGACCGCGGCCGGGACGCTGTGGATCCCAGGCAACCACCAGAGCAAGGCGGCGGGCTTCGACGACAGCGCTGAATCGGCCGAGCGCTATCTCGATGCGCTGATCGCCGGCACGGCGGGCCGCGACCTGCGCACCGCGTTTCTGCAGACCGGCCCGGCGGCGATCGACTACCTCGCGTCGCGGACCGAGGTGCAGTTCATCCCGTGCGGCAAGCATCCGGATTATCGCGGCAACCTGCCGGGCGCCGGCGTGTTCGGCCGCGCCATCATCCCAAAACCATTCGATGGGCGCCTGCTCGGCGCCGACTTCGCGCGCGTGCGCCCGCCGATCCCCGAATACATGATCTTCGGCGGCATGATGGTCGGCAAGGACGACATCCCGCGGCTGATCGGGCGCTTCGAGTCAGTCGCGAACTTCATCTATTCGGCCAAACTTTTTGCGCGTTTTCTGGTGGATCGTCTGCGCTTTCGCCGCGGCACGCGGCTGATGATGGGCAATGCGCTGACGGCGCGGCTGTTCTACGGCCTGCGCCAGCGCAGGGTCCCCATTCTGTTCGGCACGCAGATCGTCGACACGCTCGGCGACGGCGGAGGCGTCACCGGCGCGCGGCTGCGCAGCGGCGGCGATGAGATCGTCGTCAAGGCGCGCAAGGGCGTGATCCTCGCGACCGGCGGGTTCGGCCACAACAAGGAATTCCGCGCCCGCTTCATGCCGCAGCCGACACCGGAGCGCTCGCTCGCGTGCGAGACCAATTCAGGCGACGGCCTCGCGCTCGGCCTGCGGCTCGGCGCGCACACGGCGCCGGAGCGGGGCGGCCGGGGGGGCCTGTGGACGCCGGTGTCGGTGACGCGCCGGCGCGACGGCAGCACTGGTCTCTATCCGCATCTGTCGCTCGACCGGCCAAAACCCGGTCTGCTCGCCGTGAACGGCGCCGGCCGGCGCTTCGTCAACGAGGCGGTCTCCTACCACGATTTCGTCGAGGCGATGTTCGAGAGCCACAAGAACGCGCCGACCATGCCGGCCTGGCTGATCTGCTCGTCGGCGTTCGTCGCCAAATACGGCTTCGGCGACATTCATCCGGGCGCGCGCGACCTGCGCGCCTTCGAGCGGAACGGCTATATCGTCACGGCGCCGACCCTCGACGAGCTCGCCGGCAAGATCAAAGTGCCGGCGGCCGCCCTCGCCGAGACGGTCGCGCGGCACGATCGCTTCGCCGCCACCGGCATCGATGAGGATTTCGGCAAGGGCGAGACCGAGCTCAACCGCTTCAACGGCGATCCGGCGCATAAGCCCAATCCGTGCATCGGCGCGCTCGGCGCCCCGCCGTTCCACGCGATCGCCGTGTGGCCGGCGGAGATCGCGGTCAGCACCGGGCTTGCGACCGACACCGATGCGCGCGTGCTCGGCGCCGATGGCACGCCGATCGCGGGGCTCTACGCCTGCGGGAACGACATGGCCTCGATCATGTCCGGCGCCTATCCGGGCCCCGGCACGACGCTCGGGCCCGCGACCGTGTTCGCCTATCGCGCCGTCATGCACGCGGCGGGGAAAAGCGCGTAACCCGCGGCCGCGCATCCAGCGAGGGTCTTCTTATGCTCGACAATACGCGTGATGAGCGCCCCAATTTCGTGCGCCATCTCGAATGCAGCCAAACTGGTGAAATCTACCCGGCAGGCCGACTTGTCGGCTTGTCGAAACATGGAAAGCCGCTTCTCGTGCGCTATGACCTCGAAGGCCTGGCGCGCGCGATCAACAAATCCGATCTGCTCGGGCGCGCGCCGGACATGTGGCGCTACCGCGAGCTCCTTCCCGTTCGAAGCGCACAGAACGTCGTCTCGCTCGGCGAGACCATGACGCCGCTCATCGCCGCGCCGCGGATGGCGCGCCAGCTCGGGGCGGCCGAGCTCCTGATCAAGGATGAAGGCCGGCTGCCGACCGGCTCGTTCAAGGCGCGCGGTCTCGCGGTCGCGGTGTCGATGGCGAAGGAGCTCGGCGTCGTGCGCATCGCCATGCCGTCCGCCGGCAACGCCGGTGCCGCGCTCGCGGCCTATTGTGCCCGCGCCGGCATCGAGTCCTACGTCTTCTATCCGGAGGATGCGCCGGACATCACGGTCGCCGAAATCCCGCTTTACGGCGGCCATGGCTTTGCGGTGAATGGCGTCATCACCGACCTCGGTCCGATCGTCCAGGCGGGCAGCGAGCCGATGGGTTGGTTCAATGCCTCGACCTTGAAGGAACCCTATCGGGTCGAAGGCAAGAAGACGATGGGGATCGAACTCGCCGAGCAACTCGATTGGGAGCTTCCCGACGTGATCTTCTATCCGACCGGCGGCGGCACGGGGCTGATCGGCATGTGGAAGGCGTTCGCCGAGCTCGCGGCGATCGGCTGGATCGGACGCAAGCGCCCGCGCATGGTCGCGGTTCAGTCGCGCACCTGTGCGCCCATCGTGCGCGCGTTCGAGGAGGGGACGGAGTTCGCCGAGCCGTGGAAGGACGGCCACACCATCATTCCGGGCGTACGCGTGCCGTTCACGCTCGGCGATTTTCTGATCCTGCGGGCGCTGCGCGAAAGCAACGGCTTTGCGATCGCCATCGACGACGAGGAGGCGGAGCCCGCGCGCCGCGAGCTCGCAGCGCGTGACGGCATTCATCTCTCCCCCGAAGGCGCCGCCACCCTCGTCGCCTGCCGGCACGCGATCGCCGAAGGCCGCGTCAAGCGCACGGAGCGGGTCGTGCTGTTCAACTGCGCGACCGGCCTGAAATACCCGTTCGCGTTCGCGAGCCGGCACCTCGATCGGCACCAGCCGATCGATTTCGCTTCGTTGCGTTAGCGCGCCGGCGTTTCGATCGGCGCGCAGTTGCGGCGGCCGGACATCAGGCAGTCCTCGGTGCGCGACATCGCGACGAGCTTCATCACCAGGAAGTAGCCGCCGACAAGCGCGATCGCGATCGCGGCGAGCACAATCGCGATGCCGGTGCCCGACGGCGGGCCGTCGTAGCCGTGCGGATCGTCGGGAGGCGGCGTCGGGCCGAAGTTTCGGGCGTCCATGCGGCGAGTATAACGCGTCGTGAGACGTTGCCGAAGTGCGTTGCTACGGCCGTGATCGCGCCGGCGCGGCGTCTGGACAGGATTGCCTATATCGCGCCCCACCGGTTCAACGCGTTGTCGCACACGGCTATACTGATTGGTAGACAACCCGGGGAGGGTCATGATGCGATACACTTGCAGCATTATCTCAGCCGCAGCCGTTGGTCTGCTGGCCTCCGGTATTTTCGCCGCACCGGCGAGTGCGGGACTGGCAGAGTTGCTCGGTCGCACCGACCACGCCGCGGCGCCGGCATCGCCGCTGCAGCTCGCCGGCCGCGACGACCCGCGTTGCAAGAAGTGCGACCGCGAGCTCGACGAGTGCGACAAGAATCCGCCGTACGGCAACGATCGGATTTGCGCCAGCAATTACTATGACTGCATCCGGCGCGCGCACGCGAAGTGCGACCAGTGAGGCGGCCCGGCGCCCTGCTGCCAGTGCCCGCTACAGCGCCATGCCGCCATCGACGAGATGCGCCTGGCCCGTGATGTAGCTCGACTCGTCCGAGGCGAGAAACAGCGCGAGGTTGGCGACCTCCTGCGCGGTGCCGAGGCGTCCCATGGGCTGGCGGTCGACGAAGAGCTGACGCACGTCGGCCTCCGACTTCCCGGTCTTCTGCGATGCCGTCTCGATACGCCCGTCGAGCGACGGCGACTGGATCGTGCCGGGACAGATGGCGTTGCAGCGAATGCCCTGACGGATGAAGTCGATCGCCACGGCCTTCGTGAGGCCGATCACCGCGGCCTTGGTCGCCCCATAGACATAGCGGTTGGGGACGCCGCGGATCGAGGAGGCGGTCGAGGACATGTTGATGATCGAGCCGCGGCCATCCTCGAGCATCGCCGGCAGGAAGGCTCGAATAGTGCGGTGCATGGCCTTGACGTTGAGGTCGAACGAGAAGTCCCAGTCGGCCTCGGAGCATTGCAGCACACTGCCGTCATGCACGAAGCCGGCGCAATTGATGAGAATGTGCGGCGCGCCGAACTCCTCGAGCACCGACTGCGCCAGGGCCTCGACCGCCGCGGTCGAGCGCACGTCGAGCTTGGCGAGCTGCTTCGCCGCGAGCCCCTCGAGCTTGGCGTCATCGAGGTCGGTCGCGATCACGGTCGCGCCCTCCGCGACGAAAGTCTCCGCGATGGCGCGGCCGATTCCCTGGCCCGCCGCGGTGGTGACGGCGATCTTGCCCTTGAGGCGGTTGGTCATGGGAAATCCTCCGGATGTTTTCGTCATGCCCGGGCTTGTCCCGGACATCCACGTCTTTCTTGTCTTGCCCGAAAAGTCGTGGATGGTCGGGACGAGCCTGGACAAGCCCGGCCATGACACATGTCATGGCGCTAATGATTGTCCCGCGGAACGCTCTTCTGGGCGACGCGCTGATACTTGACGGCCGGGGCGAGCACCATGCCGTCGGCGAGTTGCTCGACCAAGCCGCGCTGGATCTCCTGCCATGGCGTCTGGCTCGCCGGAAAGTGGAAGCCGCCTTGCTTGGCGAGGGCGGCACGGCGTGCTGCGAGCTCGTCGGCCGAGATCAAGATGTCGGCGGTGCCCTTGTTGAGATCGATGCGGATGCGGTCCCCGCTCTCGAGCAACGCGAGGCCGCCGCCGGCGGCGGCCTCGGGCGACGCGTTGAGAATCGAGGGCGAGCCCGAGGTGCCGGACTGGCGGCCGTCGCCGATGCAAGGCAGCGAGGTGACGCCCTTTTTGATCAGCGCGGCGGGGGGCTGCATGTTGACCACCTCGGCCGAGCCCGGATAGCCGATCGGCCCGACGCCGCGGACGACCAGGATGGTGTGCTCGTCGATGCCGAGCGCCGGATCCTCGATGCGGGCGTGATAGTCCTCCGGGCCCTCGAACACGGCGACGGGACCCTCGAAGGCATTTGGATCCTTCGGGTTCGAGAGATAGCGGTCGCGGAATTCCTTCGAGATCACGCTCATCTTCATGATGGCGCTGTCGAACAGCGAGCCACTGAGCACCTTGAAGCCCGCGTCCTTGACGAGCGGCGCGCCGACGCTGCGGATCACGTCGGGATCGCTGACGGTGGCGTTCCTCACGTTCTCGCCCATCGTCTTGCCGTTGACCGTGAGGGCGTCGTCGTGGATGCGGCCGGCTTTCTGCAGCTCGCGCATGACGGCGGGCAGGCCGCCGGCGCGGAAATATTCCTCGCCGAGATACTTGCCGGCCGGTTGCATGTTGACGAGCAGCGGCACGTCGAGGCCGATCTTCTCCCAGTCGCGAATGCCGAGCTCGACGCCGACGTGGCGCGCGATCGCGTTGATGTGGATCGGCGCGTTGGTCGAGCCGCCGATCGCCGAGTTGGCGACGATCGCGTTCTCGAACGCCTTGCGGGTGAGGATGTCGGAGGGTTTGAGATCCTCGTTGACGATTTCGACCGCGCGCACGCCGGTCGCGTAGGCCATCTGCCCGCGCTCGCGATAGGGCGCCGGGATTGCGGCGCAGCCGGGCAGGCTCATGCCGAGCGCCTCGGCGAGCGCATTCATCGTCGAGGCCGTGCCCATGGTGTTGCAATGGCCGGTCGACGGCGCGGTCGCGGCGGCGATGTCGATGAACTCCTGCGCCGTGATGCGGCCGGCCGCCATCTCCTGGCGCGCCGCCCAGATCGCGGTGCCCGAGCCGGCGCGTTCGCCCTTCCACCAGCCGTTGAGCATGGGCCCGACCGAGAGCACGATCGCGGGGATGTTCACGGTCGCGGCCGCCATGATGCAGGCGGGCGTGGTCTTGTCGCAGCCGGTGGTGAGCACGACGCCGTCGAGCGGGTAGCCGAACAGCACCTCGACGAGGCTCAGATAGGCGAGGTTACGGTCGAGCGCCGCCGTCGGCCGCTTGCCGGTCTCCTGGATCGGATGGCACGGGAACTCGAACGCGATGCCGCCGGCGCTGCGAATGCCCTCGCGCACGCGATGCGCCAGCTCCAAGTGGTGCCGGTTGCAGGGCGAAAGGTCGGAACCGGTCTGCGCGATGCCGATGATCGGCTTGCCGGAGCGCAGCTCGGCGGCGGTGATGCCGTAATTGAGGTAGCGCTCGAGATAGAGCGCCGTCATGCCTGGGTTGTCCGGATTATCGAACCAGAGCTGCGAGCGTAGCCGCGGCTTGAAGGGAGCCTTGCCGGTCATGTTGCGATGTCCACTTGTGTAGCGGCGCGGAACTCGTCGCCAGCCCCAATTGTAGAGCAACAGGCGTAGAACAAAATGGCCGCCGAACGGGTTCCGCGTCGGGGTGTTGCGTGCCGAAGAGCTTGACGGTGCTTAGCGCCGCGGCGGGCTCGGTCGCAATCCCTCGACCGTCCAGCAGGCTCATGGCGGTCGGTGAACGGCCGGCAATGCTATTCGCCGCCGTGCCGTGCCGCAGCGCGCACCAGCGACGGCGTCGCGCCGAATTGCCGGCGGAAGGCGCGATTGAAGTAGGAGAGATCGCCGAAGCCGCACGCGAATGCGATGTCGCTGATCGGGCGGCCGGCGTGATCGAGACTCGTCAGCATGCGGTGCACGCGCTCGAGCCGTTGCGCCAGCACGAAGGCCGAGAAGGTCTGATGCTCGCGCTCGAACAGCTTGCGCACGTAGCGCGCCGAGACGCCGTGGCGCGCCGCGATGGTCGCGGCCGAGAGATCCTGCTCGTGCGCGCAGCGCAGGATGTCGGACTTGATGGCGGCCAGGCGAGCCGCCGCCGTACCGACCGGCGGCTCGGGCCCGTCCGCCGCGAGGGGGCGGCCGAGCATCAGCGCGACGAGGTCATAGACATGGGCGACCGCGAGGCCGCTCGCTTGCGCGCTCGCAAACGCGGCGGTCATTTCCTGGCGCTGCATCATCTCGGCGTAGCGGATGAGCAGCACCAGCGCGCCCGTGTCGGCCGGGATCGTGCGGGCGAGCAGGGGGTCGAGATCGCCCAGGCGGGAGCCGAGCGCCTCGAGCGGAATGCGCAGGTTCAGAAGCTTCGAGCCGGGGACGCAATCGCACGAGGCGATCTCGCGGCTGCGCGTGAGCGCGGCCTCGCCGGGGGCGCAGATCGCCTCGCGTCCGCGCTGGCGCACGATGCGCCGGCCCGCGACCGTCACGTTGATGATGAGGGCGTCGCTGTCGATCTGCGCCGCGGTGCGCCGGGTATGGACGGCCGAGCAGTCCGTCGCAGCGAGGGCGAGGCCCGGCAGGATGCACAGGGTGCTGCGCCAGTAGAAGGCGCTGCCGGGCCGCGGCTCGATGTCGTGCTTGACGACCTGGCCGTAGACCTCGCGCACGAAGGCGACCCGCTCGCGCTCCGGCACGTCGTCGCTGGCAAACCGGTCGATGCGCGAGACGATCCGCGAATTCCCCTTCGGAACATCCATGAGGCCGATCCTGGCGGTATCGACCATCCACGCATGTTAGTCGCGCAACGGTATTATGTGGTTCACTATCGGCGATTGGCGTCGTGGCCCCGTCGGGTACCTTGGCGGTGGTCGGCAGCTCCCGGCCGGTCAAAAATCGTTGTCGTAGAAGATGCCGGGGTCGCAGCGCTTGTTGACGTCCTCGCACAGGACCTTCTTGCCGTCCTCGAGCTTGACGGCGAGCGGATGGTCGAGGTTGGGATCGAGCTCGTGCAGCGAGATCACGTTGACCACGTCCTTCTCGCGCGAGACGTAGATGGTGTCGTCCTCGATCTTGCGCACGCGGAAGCCGACGAAGTAGACGATGGGAAAATCCTCCGGGCCGTTGCAGGTCCAGGCCGTGATGTTGCGATAGTCGGCCGCGTCGAGGATGCCGTGCACCGCGCGCAGATCGTAGGTGCCGGACCCGGACGGCTCCGCCTTCTCGACGATCTGCGAGGAGAAGAACTCCGGCCCGCCTTTGCGATTGCGCTCGATGAGCCTCTTGAGGTCCTCCTCCGAGTAACGTTTGAGGCCGCGCAGATATCTTATGTGCCGCTGGAAGTCCGGCAGCTTGATCAGGCCGGCATGGCAGAGGCCGAACTTCTGCTCGTCCGCGCGCGCCGGCGCCGCCGCCGCGCCGGCGACGAGCGCCAGGGCTGCGAGCAGCCGGAGGGCGGGGGAGAACGCATTGGTATGGGCGCGCATGGGATGGCTCTGCTCGATGCAATCAGCGGCGCAATCTTACCGGCAGACTAGCCGCTTTGGTGCGACCATCGCCATGAAATTCTCACCGGCGTTTGCGGCGGGTCGATTTGCCGCGAGCGTGCGGGCCTGTCGGGCGTTGCCGGCGCCCGCCCTCGCGGGTCGCATCGAAGCCCGAGAGCCCTCGAAGGCCGCTCATGAACGCAGCGAATTCCCTGCGGCCGAGCGCGGCGGCCCACTCGGCTTGCAGCTCCCTCTGTGCGGTCCAGATCGCCGCGAACACCCGCCAGCCGCGGCGGGTGAGATAGACGAGGCGGCGGCCACCCGGGCGCTCGCTGCGGCGCTCCATGTAGCCGAGCTTCTCCAGCTCGCCGATGATGTAGTTCATCGCCTGCTTGGTGACGTTGGCGCGCTCGGCGAGATCGATCGGCCGCGCGCCGTCGGGCGGCGGCCAGAAGAAGCCGCCGAGCAGCGCCTGGTTGAGATCGGTGAAGCCGCGCTCCACCAGCATGTCGAGCGACCGCTCGCGCGAGACCGCGTAGGCCATGCGCAGCAGGGCGCCGACATACGGGCCGTCGCGCTCGAGCGCCGACGCGATTGGCGGGATGCGGGTCGATCGCCTTGACATCGCGAGTAAAGCGTCTTTACCCTGAGTAAAGCCACTTTACGGGTGGACGCCGTATGCCGCAATCCCCCGCGCGTTCGCGCCGTATCGAAGCCGAGGTGGCCGTCGTCGGTGCCGGGCCGGTCGGCCTCACGCTCGCGCTCGACCTCGCGTGGCGCGGCATCGACGTGGCGATCGCCGAGACGCGCCACGCGCACGAGCCGCCGAGCGTCAAGTGCGGGCAGATCTCGGCGCGCTCGATGGAGATCTTCCGCCGCCTCGGGCTCGCCGACGCCTTGCGCGAGCTCGGCCTGCCGGCCGATTTTCCCAACGACATCGTCTCGCGCACGACCGCGACCGGGATCGAGCTCGCGCGCGTGCCGCTGCCGGCGCGGGGCGAGCGGCGGCGGCCGGACGTTGTCGGCGCCGACACCTGGTGGCCGACGCCCGAGCACACCCATCGGGTCAACCAGATCTTCTTCGAGCCGGTGCTCTCCGCGCGAGCGGCCGCGCATCCGCGCATCCGGCTGCTCAACCGCACGCTCGTCGAGGACTTCGCCCAGACCACACATGGCGTGACCGCGACCGCGCGCGATCTCGATGACGGCACGCGTACGACGATCGCGGCCCGCTATCTGGTCGGGTGCGACGGTGCCCGCTCGATGGTGCGCAAGGGCATCGGCGCGACGCTCGACGGCACGCCGGTGATCCAGCGGGTGCAGTCGACCCGCATCCGCGCCCCGGCGCTGCTCGGGCGGATGTCGGGCAAGCCAGCCTGGCTCAACTACTCGCTCAATCCGCGCCGCTGCGGCGCGCTGCTCGCGATCGACGGCAAGGAGCAGTGGCTGATCCACAATTTCCTCTATCGCGACGAGGCGGATTTCGAATCGGTCGACCGCGACTGGGCGATCCGCGAAATCCTCGGCGTCGACGCGGATTTTCACTACGAAGTCATGTCCAAGGAGGATTGGGTCGGCCGCCGGCTCGTCGCCGACAAGTTCATCGACGGCCGCGTGCTGATCTGCGGCGATGCCGCCCATCTGTGGATTCCCCACGGCGGCTATGGGATGAATGCCGGCATCGCGGATGCGGCAGATCTCGCCTGGATGCTCGCCGCGACGCTGCGCGGCTGGGCGCCGCAGGCCATCCTCGCGGCTTACGACGCCGAGCGACGGCCGATCACCGAGCAGGCCTCGCGCATCATCGCCGACATCGCCCAGCGCATCATCGCGCAGCGCCGCGGCATCACGGCCGAGATCGAGGCCGAGGGGCCGGCGGGCGACGCCGTCCGCGCGCGTTTCGGCAAGGAGGCGCACGCCCTCGACATCGAGCAGCAGTGCTGCGGCGGGCTCAACTTCGGCTACTTCTATGCGGATTCGCCGATCATCGCCTATGATGGCGAGGCGGCGCCTGCCTACACGATGCACGAATTCACGCCGTCGACCGTCCCGGGCTGCCGCGCGCCGCACCTGTGGCTCGAGGGGCGGCGCTCGCTTTATGACGCGCTCTGGCCGGATTTTTCATTGATCCGCACCGATCCGTCGGTACCGGCTGCGGGAATCCTGACGGCTGCCGAAAGACGCCGCGTGCCGTTGCGCCTCCTCGATCTCGATCCCGCCGTCGCAAGGCCGCTCTACGGGCACAAGCTCGTGCTGGTGCGTCCCGACCAGCACGTCGCGTGGCGCGGTGACGCGGCGCCGGCAGATGTGCTGGGATTGATCGATCTCGTCCGCGGCGCCAACGTCTAGGCGCGCGTCGCACTCAATCCATCGTCAGGACGATCTTGCCGAAATGCGCGTTCGCCCGCATCATGGCGAGCGCGTCGGCGGCCTTCTCGAGCGGGAAAGTCTTGTCGATCGGCAGCGAGAGCTTGCCGGCTTCGAGCGCGGGCCACAGATCGGCGCGCATGAGGCGAACGATCTCGCGCACCTCGTCGGGCGAGCGGGTGCGGAACGTCACGCCGATGTAGTCGATGCGTTTCAAGGCATGCAGGTCGAAGTCGAACTCGCCGCGCATCCCGCCCAGCCGGCCGACATTGACGATGCGGCCGAGCACCTTGCAGGCGGCGAGATTCTGGTTGGCGACACTCGCCGAGACCTGGTCGACGATCAGGTCGACGCCCTTGCCATCCGTCGCCTTCTTGACCTCGTCGGGCCATTTCGGGTCGCTCGAATCGAGCGCGAGGTCGGCGCCGTACTCCTTGAGCCGGGCGCGGCGGGCCGGATTGGTCGAGGTGCCGATGACGAGGGCGGCGCGCATCACCTTGCCGATCTGCATGCCCATGAGGCCGACGCCGGTCGAGGCGCCCTGGATCAGCAGGCTCTCGCCGCGCTTGAGGCGGCCGGCGGTGACCACCGCATTGTGCATGGTCTGCAGCGCCACCGGGAAGCAGGCGGCCTGGGCGAAGGTCATGTTGTTCGCCGGGATGCGGTTGACGCGGCCCGCGTCGGTCACGGCGTACTCGGCATAGCCGCCCGGCGCCGAGGCCATCACGCGATCGCCGGCCTTGACGCCCTGCACGTCGCGGCCGACCGCCTCGACCTCGCCGGCGCATTCGAGCCCGAGCCGGGCGCCGACGCCGCCGACGGCGCCGTGCTGATGGCCGAGCGCGACCAGGAGATCGGCGCGGTTGAGGCTCGAGGCGCGCACGCGGATCAGCACCTCGTTCGGCTTCGGGACCGGCTTATCGACGTCGCGGATCTCGACGCCGTGCTCCCCGACGACTGCGGCTCTCATGCAGGCTTCTCCAGGTGTTGTGTCGGCGCAAATGTAGCCGGCCTCGAGCGCGAGCGAAATGCGGAAAGGCGGTCGCGGATTTCGCCTCCGGCGCAAGCCGGACGACAGGCGGCGCGCGCGATGCTTGTCGCCGGTTGACAATGCATAAGTGATAACTTATGAGTTGATCATGCCTCCGCTCGACGTCGATACCGTCATGCGCACGCTCGCCGATCCGACGCGGCGGGCGGTGTTCGAGCAGATCGTGGCGGCGGGGGAGATCACGGCCGGCGCGTTGACGCGCAGCGCCAGGGTGTCGCAACCGGCCGTGTCGCAGCACCTGCGCGCGCTCAGGCTCGCGGCGCTCGTGGTCGAGCGGCGCGCCGGCCGCAACGTGCTCTATCGGGCCCGACCGCAGGGGCTCAGCCCCCTGGTCGATTGGCTCGGGATGCACGGCTCCCTGTGGCGCGAGAGCTTCGCCAAGCTCAAATTGGTGTTGAAGGAGATCGATCATGACGCAGCAAACCGCGCCGACCCGCGACGTCGTCGTCGAAGAGGTCCTGCCGCACGCGCCTGAGGCGGTGTGGACGGTGCTGACCACCTCCGAGCTGATCGGACGCTGGCTGATGCCGAACGATTTCGCGCCGGTGGTCGGCAAGCGGTTCACCTTCCGCACGCGGCCGATGGGCGACTGGGACGGGACCGTGCATTGCGAGGTGCTGGAGGTCGAGCCGGCGCGCCGGTTGGTCTACAGCTGGAGGGGCGGCGCGAGCAGCAACACGAAATACGGCGCAGCGCTCGATACGGTGGTGACCTGGACCCTGACGCCGGTGCCGCAAGGCACGCGCTTGCGACTGGTCCACGCCGGCTTCCGCTCGCCGGAGAACGATTTTGCGTTCGACGCGATGAGCCCGGGCTGGACGCGTATCGTGCAGGAGTCGATTGCACGCGTCGCGCGCGAAGCGGCGTGAGCCGCGCAAGGTGATCGGGGGCGATCCGATGGTCGTGCCGCTGCGAATGCTCTATTTCGAGGACCTTTCGGTCGGCATGACCGAGACACTGTCGAAGACGATCTCGTCGGATGACGTGGTCGGCTTCGCGACTCTTACGGGCGACCGCAACCCGATCCATCTGTCCGAGCATTTCGCCGCCAAGACCGCGTTCGGAGGCCGCGTGGCGCACGGACTCTATACGGCCGGGCTGATCTCGGCGGTGCTCGGCACGCGGCTGCCTGGTCCCGGCGCGATCTACGTGTCGCAGACCTTGAACTTCCACGCGCCGGTGCGGATCGGCGACACGGTCGACGTGACCGTCACGGTCACCGAGCTGATCCCCGCGCGACAGCGCGCGCGGCTCGGCTGCACGTGCCGGGTCGGCGCCGAGGTGGTGCTCGACGGCGAGGCCCTCGTGAAGGTGCCGTCGCGGGCGAAAGCGAAAAGGCCTTTGCCGCGGGTATGAGACGGGCGGCGCGCCTCGCCCATCGTGAGGATCAGACGGTCGCGATCAAAAGCCGGTCACGGGCCGAGGTTGGCACAGTTGCGCGAGCACTGCGTTTGCTGGCTCGAGCAGTTGGCCTGGCACGCGGTCGGGCTCGAGGTCGTGCCGACGGTCGTCATCGAGGGAATGACGGTCGTGCCGTTGATCGTGCTGATGCAGGTGCTCTGGCAGTTCTGCAACTGCGTGCTGCAGCCGAACAGGCAGGTCTGCGACGTGGCGGTGGACGGCGGGAAAATGCTCGGCGTCGGCGCGGGAATCGCCTGGGTGCCGGCGGTGGTCTGGTCGGTGGTCTGCGCGGAGGCGGTGCCGCAGGCCATGAGCACCGGCATGAGGATCGGCAATGCCAGCGCGGTGGCGGCGGCGAGAGGCAGGCGGTGCAAACCGATCCGGCGACGCGAAACGATCGACATGATGTCATCTCCTCACGCGTGTGACCTTGCCTGCCGCGGATGATGCGAGGCGCGCCGTTCGGCGTCAAGTGTCGGCAAATCGCGGTACGATAAACTGCGTGGCGCGCAGCCGATTGTTCGGGACACGACTTTAACGGGGCGATGAATCACTCAAGTCATTTGCACTCAACTTGCCGTGACCGCCTCGCACACAATTGTGAGTATGAACCACTGGCGAGCGGCGCTCGATCGGTTATGTAACGAGGGTCGCGTAGGCTTCTGCGCGCGATTCGAACCGCCCGGGGGCGCGGTTCGCAACAACGACAGCAAGAACCACCACGAACAATAAATTCTGCGAAAAGTCCGCGGCGAGGAATCGCCGCATCGGACAACGCGCGAGTTGTAGGAGGATGCGCCGAACACAAGGAGGGCAGCGTCAACATGAGGAGATCATCATGGGCGATTTGGCCCCCGTCGTATCGAGCGCAGTCATCCCTCCCACCGCGCAACCTTCCGTGCCGCTGCCGGGGATCGCCTGCGCGCCGGTCCGGTTCACGCCAGCCGGAATCGCGGAACGCGACATCGCGCGGTGGAACGGCGTCGCGGTCGACACCGTCTCGGTGACGCGGCGCGAGCCGTACGAATTCGACTTGCTCGCGTCGTGCCATCTTCTGATCATGGCGGAGCGGGGCGAGCGCGATGAGGGCGAGACGCTGGTCGACGGCCTCCCGACGTCGACGCGGCGCAAGTGCAGCGGCCGCCTGAGCTTCGTTCCGAGCGGCCACCGCTTCCGCGGCTGGGGGAAGCCGCGCCTGCTCACACGCGTGACCTATTTCTACATCGATCCGCGCGGGCCCCTGCTCGATCCCGAGCTGCACTTCGCCGAGACCGAGTTCAAGCCGCGGCTTTACTTCTACGATCGCGACCTGTGGGCGATCGCGGCGAAGCTCAAGGCCGCCCACGCGATGAATGGCGCGCCAGGCCAGCGGCAATATGCCGAGGCGCTCGGCATTCTGCTCGCGCACGAGCTGTTGCGGCTCGACCGCGGCGTGCCGGAGACGCAGTCCTATATCCGCGGCGGGCTTGCGGCGTGGCAGCGCTCGCGCGTCGCCGAGTACATCGAGGCGCATCTCGCCGAGAACGTGTTGCTGTCGTCGCTCGCCGAGGTCGCGCAGCTGAGCCCGTTTCACTTCTCCCGCGCCTTCAAGCAGAGCTTCGGCATGCCGCCACTGCGCTATCTCGCCAGCCGACGCATCGAGCGAGCCAAGGATCTGCTGGCGGGCGACCGGACGGTAACCCAGGTCGGGCTCGCCGTCGGGTTCGCCGAGACGAGCTCGTTCACGACGGCGTTTCGCAAGCATACCGGCGTGACGCCGACGGCCTTCCGCCGCGGTCTCGAGTGACCGGCCGTCGTCGCGCTCGTCGTCGATCGCCCATGAAAAAACGAGGGGCGGCAGGCCGACCCTCGTTCTGTGTCCGCCGCGATATCAGCGCCGAGTCAGCGCCGAGTCAGCGCGATCAGCGACGTCAGCGCGCCTGCGCCTGATGGTGCCGGCGCGCGACCGGAGCAGGCGCCGGGCCTCCGCATAGGCGCGGACGCCGGCGACTTCCTGGCTCAATGCGTAAATCTTTTCCTCGTCGGTCGTCTGCTGATCCGCTGCCCGCGCGGCCGGCAGGGCGGCAAGGAGGACGATCGCCGCCGCCGCCGGGAGCAGGGTCCAGCGCCGGCCGCGCATGGTCGAGTCGATCCGGTTCATCGTCATTTCTCCAATTCGGTCATGCGCTTGCGGCGAGCGCCAGGGGTTTTGCCGCAGGCGTCATATGCACCGCAGCAATACGCCGCGGCTTGCGCCGGATTGCTGCGGTTCCGTCAATCTTGCGGAATTTGCGGAACCCGACGAGAAAGAGTGCAAGAGAGACCGCGGCGGCAGATGCCGCCGCGGTCTTCGTGTGTCAGCGATAGTGGCGCACGTGGCCGTGGTAGGGGCGGATCGCCTGGGCATAGGCGCCGGTGTCGGGGACGCCGCTGCTAGCGCCCCAGTTGAGGGCGTTGTCGATCTGCGCGTTGGTGATCTGCTGATCGGCCTGGGCGGCCGGCAGCGCCGCGAACAGCGCGGCGACCGCGAGCGCGGGCAGAAGCGCCCGGCGGGCCGTGCGGGTGATACTGTTGTTCATCTTGGGTCTCCATACCTAAAGCGCCTGCGGAATGGCGCGGTCTTTCCGCATGCGCCGCATATGGAGACGGCCCGCGGTGCCGGCTTGCGCGCGTTTGCGGCGCTTGGCGCAGTCTTGCGTCGAATGTGGATAGGCATATCGGCTGGTCGAATGGGTCGCAGATGCGATCCTCCGCGCGTATGCCGTGGTACCAGGGCATGTTGCGAGACGCCGAAATCGGACGCGCGAGGGAGCATTCATGAAGATCGTATGGAGAGCCATGATCCCGGTCGTGCTGCTCGCCGGCGCGACCGCGCGGGCGCAGGACGTGCCCGGCATCGAGCTGTGCACCCACGAGACGAGCATCGAGCGGCGCACCGGCTGTCTGCAGAGCAATATCCAATATCTGCAGACGCTGATCGCCAAGAATGCCGCCGCGGCGCAGCAGCGCGCAAATGCGGCGGCGGGCGAGATCGCGGCGCTCAAGGCGGAGGTCGCCGTGCTGCGCGGCATGATCCCGGCGCTGCAGGCGCGGCTCGACAAGCTCGAGGCGGCCGCCCACGCCCGTCCGTCGGTGCAACCGGCGCCGGCCGCGCCGACCGAGAAACCGCCCCTGAAGCATTGAAGGTTCGCGGGCGTACGCCGCATCTGCGGGTCGTTCATCGGACGGCGTTCATCCGACGGCGTTCATCGGACCTATGCGCTGCGTTCAGCCCGGGTTCAGCCCGGCGCGCCATAGTGGATGGCAAGTGATCCTCTTGCAGGGCACGCGTTTTCAGCATGCTGTAACGCCAGTTCAGCATGCTGTAAGGTGCCGCGTTCCTCGGTCACCGAAACGCCACATCGGCGCCATCTGACCGACTCAGCATGCAGGTTCAGTCGAATTGAAGTATGTCTTCGCGGCTCGGCGAATCGCTTGGATTCGTCGCCGCTTTCGGGGAGAATCATGCGCAAGCTCGGGCAATTCCTTCTCGCCGGCACCATGCTGTCCGGCATCACTTCCGTCGCGACGATTGCATCCGCCAACGCAGAGCCGGTGATCCTGGCGGCGGCAGCCTGCCCGCAGGGCCAGGTGGGCACGCCGCCGAACTGCAAGCCGGCGCCGCATCCGCAGCCGGCGCAGCCGCATCCGCAGGTGCAACAGCCACATCCGCAGGTGCAACAGCCGCATCCGCAGGTGCAACAGCCGCACCCGCAGGTGCAGCAGCCGCACCCGCAGGTGCAGCAGCCGCATCCGCAGGCGCAGCAGCCGCACCCGCAGGTGCAGCAGCAACAGCAGCAACAGCAGCAGCAACGCGAACGCGAGCAACGCGAGCGCGAGCAGCGCGAACGGCATGAAGCTCATCCGCAGCAGCCGACGCAGCCGCAGATCCGTCAGACCCAGCCGACCCAACCGCAGCCGACGCAGCCGCAGATCCGGCAGACGCAGCCGAACCAAACGCAGCCGACCCAGCCCCAGATTCGGCAGACGCAGCCGAACCAAACCCAGCCGACACAGCCGCAGATCCGACAGACCCAGCCGATCCAGCCGAACCAGCCGCAGCCGAACCCGCAGGTGCGGCAGAACCCGAACCAGCCCGGTCCGGACACGGCGCATCGGGCGCCGCCGCCACCACCGCCCCGGTTGCCGACGCTCACCGCGACGCAGGCAACGCCGCTGCCGAAGCGCAGCGGCCCGCCTGCGCTGACGCCGACCAACCCACAGGGCCAGCCGATCACCACGGTCGCCGGACTGCGCAACGAACGCCACGAGCAGGTCGTCAACGGCCAGACGGTGATCACCGAAGGTCACCGCGTGATCGTGCGCGCCCCCAACGGCGCGATGGTCATCCGTCACGACGACGTCGATCGCTTCCGCTACGGCGCCCGCGACGTGAAGATCGAGCGCCGCGGCAACGACAGCGTCACGACCGTCGTGCTCGGCAACGGCTCGCGCGTCGTCACCACGCTCGGACCGGACGGCCGCATCCTGCGCCGCTCGCGCTTCGACCGCGACGGCCGCGAGATCGTGCTGATCGCGGCCGCCGTCACCGTCGGGGTCGCGTTGTACGTCGACCTGCCGCCGCCCGTGATCCGCATCCCGCGCGACCGCTACATCGTCGACCTCGAGGCGGCCCCGCCGGATTACGTCTACGACGCCTTCACGGCGCCGCCGGTCGAGCAGGTCGATCAGGGCTACTCGCTCGATCAGGTGCTCGACAGCCCGTCGGTGCGCGACCTCATGCCGAGCGTCGACATCGATACGCTCACGTTCGAGACCGGATCGTGGGAGGTCGGGCCCGACCAGGTCGACCGCCTGCAGGTGATCGCCGACAACATCAACAAGGTCATCAGCGCCAACCCGAAGGAGGTGTTCCTGATCGAGGGCCACACCGACGCGGTCGGCAACGATGTCGACAACATGTCGCTGTCGGACCGCCGCGCCGAGACCGTGGCGCTGATCCTGTCGGATAAGTTCGGCGTGCCGCCCGAGAACCTGGTGACGCAGGGCTACGGCAGCCAGTTCCTGCGCATCCCGACGCCCGGCCCGGAGCGGCGCAATCGCCGCGTCACGGTCCGCCGCATCACACCGCTGCTCGCCAACCGATAAGCGGCGCACGAGTGCCAATACGACAGCCCGGACGAGGCGCCTCGTCCGGGCTGTTCTATTTCTTGTAGCCTGGATGGAGGCGCGAAGCGCCACACTCCGGGGAAAGACTTCCCTGCATTCCGCTTCGCTGAATGCGGGCTACAAGCGGTCAGAACTTGTAGCGCAGGCCGAACTCGGCGGCGTGCGTGAATATTCTGAGGTCGTAGGTGTAGGTCTGGCTGAAGGCGCCCAGCGCGACCGTCTCGTTGACGCTCGTGGTGCCGTAGTCGGAGAAGCGGTAGGCGGCGCGCGCGATCCAGTGCTCCGACAGCATCGTCTCGAATCCGGCGCCGACCGTCCGGCCGCCGCGCGTCATCGACTGGGCGATGGTCTGGCTCGGAAGGCCGAAGTTGGCGCAATAGCCGATGATGCCGCCCGCGGCGGTGCCGTCTCAGAACGCCGAGACGTTGATGTGCTGCCAGCTGAAACCGCCGGTGCCGAACAGCAGGAACGATGGCGTGATCAGGTAGCCGAAGCGGCCCGCACGCTGCCGTCCCAGTCGGCCGAGATCTGGCGGTTGTCGCTCCGCGACGTCACGACCGGACCAGCCGGAAGGCCGATCGCAAAGCCCGGCTGGGTGTTCCTGTCGTTCTCGCCGTGCCAATCGGCTTCGAGGCCGACCACCCATGAGGGCGCGAACTGCCAGTCGTAGCCGCCGAACTCGCCGCCGCGGAAACCGAGGCTGTTGAAATTGACCGGCTGCGAGAACCGGATCGTCGCGGCCGGCCCGGCGGCGCCTTGAGCGGCATATCGGCTGCGAGTGCGGGCCCGCCGCCGAGCACGAGCGCGAGTGTCGCGCCGAGCATGAGTGTCTTGTGCATGGAAGCCCCTCCATTGATGCGTGTGGGTGCGACGCAGGGCGCGCGCGCCGCATCCGGTCTTGGACTGGACGGAACGCCAACATGGACCAGAGGGAACAAACCATTGATTTTGAACCGATTGTTGCTTCGGGGCGACACACCGGACAACCACTCAGGGGCGATTGCGATCGCGAATTGGGTCACGAATTCGGCATGGGCACCGGCGCACACTTTCCGATCACGCGAGTTGCAACCGATGAGATCCCGGTCGCGGAGCGTATCGCCGAGGTGTGCGCGGCCTATGCGGGCACGATCGCCGACGTGGAGATCATGCCGCATGCCACGAGCGAATTCGCCTGGCGCGGCACGTGGCGCAAGCTGCCCGGCCTCGCGCTCGCCAGCGCGGCCACGTCGGGCGTGCGGATCACGCGAGCTGCCGCAAGCGGCGGCGATGATCTCATCTTCACGGTGGCGGTCGAGGGCCGCATCATGCTGCAACAAGCCGGCCGCGAGACGGTGCTGCGCGCTGGCGACATCGCGGTGACGCGCGCGCGTCAATCGGCGATGTTCGATTGCGCGCCGGAGTCGCATTGGATCGATCTCGGTGTCCCGTCGCACGCGCTCTCATCGACCATCGACGACGACGCCGTCCTGGTCGCCGCGATCGCGGCGCCCGAGCCGCGCGCGATGCTGGTGCGCTATGTCGACGTGCTGCTCGCCTCTGTCGGACTCGAGCGGCCCGAGACGCTCAGTCTCGCGGTCGCGCACGTGCACGAGATCGTCTCGCTGGTGCTGCTCGCCGCGCGCGGCGGCGGCGCGAGCGACCGCGCGCGCCGCCCCGGCGCCGCGCGGCTGCGCGCCATCAAGGCCGACATCGTCGAGCACGCCTCGTCGCGCGACCTCACCGTCGCGTCGGTCGCGGCGCGCCATCGCGTCACGCCACGTTACGTGCGCAAGCTGTTCGAGAGCGAGCACACGACGTTTTCCGAGTTCGTGCTGCAGCAGCGCCTCGCCCGCGCCCGCCGCATGCTGGCCGATCCGCGCGCCGCCGGGGAGACGATCAGCGCCATCGCGTTCGCGTGCGGCTTCGGCGATCTGTCATATTTCAACCGCGTCTTCCGCCGCCACTATGGCGCGACACCTACTGCGGTGCGGGAAAGGACACCGGAAGCAGGGTGTGGCGCTGCTGGTTGATGGCGGAAGCGAGTAGCGAAGGGCGAGCAGCGAGTAGCGACTAGCGAGTAGCGAATAGGGAGTGGAACATTCGCTATTCGCTACTCGCCATTCGCCTTCCGCCTTCCTTCCGCTCTATCCATCACCGCCCATGATGATGCGGTGCACCGAGATCACCCGGCTCACGGGGAATTCGAGAATCTTCTTGGGATTGAACTGCTCGAGCCGGAGCAGGCGCCCTTCGCGGGCGACGAAGCGCTTGATGTAGGCGTGCGGCGGCTCGCCTTCCTGCACCGCGATCTGCGCGACGACGAAATGGCCGCGCCGCACCGGCAGGCGCGGATTGACGAACACGGCTTCGCCCGCGAAGTAGCGCGGCTCCATCGAATCGCCGACCACGTAGACCGCATAGGCGTCGGGCACGCCCTTGAGGGTGGGCGGCGCCAGAATGTCGACCATGCGGTTGCCGTTGAGGATGAATTCGCCGTCCTTGCCGCCCACTGCCTGGCCATAGGCCGGAACGGTCGCACCGAAGCGCACCGGCCCGGCGACCGTGGCATTGCGGGGCGGGAAGGGGGATTCGGTCGGGGGCGGGCGCGGCGGGGAACTCATGACAACGCTATCGGCACGGGGATTATGCAATCAGAAATGGCAGGATAATGCAATATGCGTAGCCTTGTGGCCGGGATGGAGGCGCAAAGGGCCCTAGTCGGCGGACCGGCTGCCCCCGGATTGCGGCGCTAGGCGCCTCCGTCCGGGTTACGCGTTGGCGCTTTGCCTCATGCGGCGCGGATGCGGCCGAGGAACTGGTCGACCTGGCCGCGCAGGGATTCGGCCTCGCGGGCGAGCTCGCCCGCGCTGTCGCGCACCATCTCGGCCGATTGGCCGGTCTCGCCGGCGGCGCCCGCGAGGCCCGTCACCTTCTCGCTCACCACGCTGGTGCTCTGCGCGACATGATGCACGTTCTGCGCCATCTCACGCGTGGTCGCGTCCTGCTGCTCGACCGCCGACGCGACCGCGGTCGCGATCTCGTTGATGCGCGCGATGGTCGAGCCGATGTGCTCGATCGCGGCCACGGCGTCGTGCGTCGCGCCCTGGATCGACTTGATCTGGCCGGCGATCTCCTCGGTCGCCGTGGCGGTCTGCGCCGCTAGCGATTTGACCTCGTTCGCGACCACCGCAAAGCCCTTGCCGGCCTCGCCGGCGCGCGCCGCCTCGATGGTCGCGTTGAGGGCGAGCAGGTTGGTCTGACCGGCGACCGCCTGGATCATCTTGAGCACGTCGCCGATCTTGGTGGCCGCATCGGCGAGGCCGCGCATGGTGGCGCGCGTGGTCTCCGCCTCCTTGACGGCGCTCGATGCGACGGCGGCCGATTCGCCGACCTTGCGGCCGATCTCGCTGATCGAGGCGGAGAGCTCCTCGGCCGCGGATGCCACCGAGTGCACGCCGTCGGATGCCTGCTGTGAGGCCGTGGCAGCCGAGCCCGCCTCGACATTGGCGCCCGAGGCCGCCTCCGCCATGGCCTTCGCGGTGTCGTGCATCTTCTCGGCTGAGCCGGTGACGCGCTCGACCACGGCCTTCACCTCGCTTTCGAGACCGTCCGCGAGGGTGAGTAGCTCCTGGCGGCGCTCCTGGGCCATGCGCGTGCGCTCGGCCGACGTCTCCGCGTCCTTGCGCAGCGCGTCACGCCGCGCCGTGCGCAGCACGCTCAGTGCCGCGGCCATGTCGGCGATCTCGTCATTGCCGCCGGTCGCGATCTCGGCCTCGAGATCCCCAGCCGCAATGCAGCTCATGCTCTGGCCAAGCCGCGACAGTCGCCGTGTGACGCCGCGCCCGATGTAGAACCAGCCGAGTCCGAAGGCAGTTGCGAGGCTCGCGAGCGCAAGGCCGATCAGGATCACGCGGCCGCGGCCGATCTCGCCATTCGAGCTCTGCGCCGCCATGGCGGCGGATGCTTCGCTGCGCGCGCGCAACGCCGCGACCTCCTGCTGCAACTCGCCCGCGAGCGCCCGGTTCTCCGCGACGACCTTGGCGCTGGTGACCACACCGGCGAATTCCTGGGCCTTGAGCTCAAACAGGTTGCCCTGCCGGCGGCCGAAGCTCAGAAGCTCGGCCGCGAGCTTGCTGACCGCCGGGTCCTTGAGATCGGCGGCGGCCCGATCGAGATGGCCGGCTGCCGCGACGAAACGGTCCTTGACGGGCGGCATGAGGTCGGCGGAAGGCAGATCCGCAGCCTCGACCAGGATGCCGAGCATGAGGTTAGCCTCTGCGCGCAGCGTGAGCACCGCCTGCAGGGCGCCGAGATCCTTGTCGGCGAGCGTGCCGAGCGTCTGCTTGACGGCGGTGAGGTCACTTTTGTCGGTCGCTGACTGGAGACCGACCGTGAGCGTGAAGGCGGCGTCATCCGCCATCGGGGCAAGCTTCTCGGAGAGCTTCTGATGCGTGTCCCGCAGCGCCGCGACGAGCTTCGCGCGCTCGCCGGCGATCCTCTGGCGGTCCGCCACCGCGCGCCCCAATCGATCGAGATTGTCCGACATGCGGCGGATCGTATCCTTGAGCTTGTCGGCGTTGCCGTCGGCGAGCCCGTCCGCCGCGTTGCCGAGGTGGAAGCGCGCCTTCTCGATCGCATCGAGCGCGATTGCGCGTTCCTCCTCGCTGCTCGCCGCAAGCAGCGACTGTGCGGCGGACACCACCTCGTCCGCCGCCTGGGCGATGTCGGCTGCGTGCGTCAGCCGAGGCACGCTGGTGCCGGTGACGACCTGCAGCGATTGCCCGAGGCGATCGTACGAGAGGAGCGCGGTGCCGCTCGCGAGCACGGTCGTGACGGCGACGGCGCCGAAGGCGCCGAACAGGCGCGCGCGCAAGCCGAAGCGGCGCGCAGCGCCCTGCGGCACGGTAGGCGCAGTTTTCTGCACACGGGACATGGCAACACGCTGGGTTCGAGGATAGGGGACTTTGCGAAAATGGATCAGGTCTTCGGCTTTTCCAGCTGCGTCACCGGCTTGAAGCTGCCATCGGACTGGATCACCGTGAGAAAGACCGCATCCGAGCCGCGGTTGCTGTCCGGACCGTATTTCAGCTTGAAGCCGCCGAGATCGAAGCCGCCGCTCTGCTGCACGGCCGCGACGAAGCCCTTGCGGGTCGGCTCGCCGCTGATCTTGGCGAGGATCGCCGCGATCGTGCGGCCGACCAGGTACCCTTCGAGCGAGACGAAGCCGGGTGTTTCGCTGGGCGCGCTCGCCTTGAGCGCCGCCTGATACTGCGCGACCACCGGGATCGCGGCGTCGTGCGGGAACGGCACCACTTGCGTCACCACCGTGCCGGCGCCCTGGCCGGCGAGCTCGTGGGCGAGCGCGTCGGAGCCGACGAAGGAGATGTTCACCAACGTCGCGTTGAGCTTGATCATCTTCGCGAGCTTGATGAATTCGGCCGCCGGCTTGTACGGCGCGATCATGATGACGGCGTCAGGCTCGGCCTTCTTGATCGTGAGCAGCGCGCCTTTGACGGCGACGGTGTTGCGCTCGAATGTGCCCTCGGCGGCAAGCGTCATCTTGCGCTTCTCGAGCGCCCGCTTGACGCCGGCGAGGCCCGCCTGACCGAAAGCGTCGTCCTGATACATGATGGCGATCTTGCTCGCGCCGAGGTCCTTGGTCAGGTGCTCGACCATCGCCTCGGTTTCTTCGAAGTAGCTCGCGCGCACATTGACCACGAGCGGCTTGTATGGGGCGCGCAGCAGCTCGGCGCCCGTGAACGCGCCGATGAAGGGTGCCCCGTGCTCGATCGCGATCGGCATGGTTGCGGCCGAGGTCGGAGTGCCGACCGGGCCGGCGAGGGCGAACACCTTGTCCTCGTCGAGCAGCTTCTTGACCGCGTCGATCGACTTCGTCGGCTCGTAGCCGTCATCGACGCTCTTGAGCTCGAGCTTGCGGCCATTGACGCCGCCGGCCTTGTTCGCCTCCGCGAAGGCCGCATTCATGCCGAGCTGCATGTTCTGCCCGAGCGCCGCCGCCGGCCCGGTGAGCGGGGCAGCCTGGCCGAACGTGATCTTGTCGGCCGTGACCCCATCCTCGGCGCGCGCCGCGGCGGTGGCCGCGAGCGCCGCCACGAGCGCGACGGAATACGCCCTGAGCAAGCGTTGCATGATCGATCTCCTTCGGTACGTGGTCATTGCGGCAGGCGCGGCAAGCTGGTTGCTCTTGGATTTCGCCGGGCATGCCCTCCCATTCCGGAATACCTGGAATGTTTGCGCACCGTCATTTACAAAACCTTAAGGACACGATGAGTGCGGCAAGAAATCGCGCGAAAGGCGTCTGATCCACACGTCAGCGAAGAGGAATTCGCCGGATCCGTGAGAATACCGCACCGCGATGGGCCGTCGGCCTCGTCCATCCGCCGCCAGGACATTGCTTGCGGTTCAAATGAAGCCCCGCTCCCATGAAAACGCTATTGCAATCGAGCCGGCTGGTGCTCGTGCCGGAAACCGAGGAGGAACGCCTCGCGCTTGCGGCGTGGCGGAGCAAACACGAGGATCATGCGTTTGCGATGCAGCCGAACGCCGGCACCGGCGTCACGCTCGCCGGCCTCGGTCCGCGCCTCGAGGCCTGCCTGCGAGCCGATCAACGTCACCAGCCTGAGCCCCGATCCGATCCGCCTGATCGCCAACTTCGCGCCGACGCCGTTCGAGCTGGACGGGGTGCGCTACGCGTGCGTCGAGGCATTCTGGCAGAGCCTGCGCTTTCCGCCCGAGGACCGCGCCGCGATCGTGGGCCTCGCCGGCGGCGCCGCCAAGGGCCAGGGATCGCAGCGGCCCTACGGCAGCCACGTCATCTACGGCGGCACTGAGATCCCGGTCGGCGCCTACGCGCACTGGCAGCTGATGCGGCGCGCCTGTCACGCCAAGTTCCAGCAGAACGCCGACGCACGCGCCGCGTTGCTCGGCACCGGCGAGCGCCCGCTCATTCACGTGGTGAAGCACGACAGCCGCACCATCCCGGGGGTCATCATGGCAAGCATCTGGATGGCGCTGCGCAAGCGCCTGCGCGGCGCGAAGCGCGCATCGGCGTGAGCGCGCGCGGCGTGTTGAATTTGCCGAGCTGATCCCGAGCTCGCGTGGACGTGACGCATGGATTGAAGAGGCGCAGATGGATCATCTCAAGACCGTCACCGAGGAATTCGCCCGCCAGGCACAGACTTTCGACGCCTGGGCGCAGAAGACCGACGAGGGAGTAGCGATGCGCTTCCGCGGCGCGCTTGGCGAGGCTGGCGGCGGCGACCTCATCGACGTCGCCTGCGGTCCCGGCGTCGTCACCGCCGCGATCGCGCCCGGCGCGCGCTCGGTCATCGGGTTCGACGCGACCGACGCGATGCTGGAAAAAGCCCGCGCCCGCTGCGTGAGGGAAGGGCTCGCCAACGTCGCGTTCGCGCACGGCGACGCCGAGCATCTGCCGTTCGCGGACGGCCGCTTCGACGGCGCCGTCACGCGGCTCGCGATTCATCATTTCGCCGATCCGCCGCGCGCGCTCGCCGAAATCTTTCGCGTGCTGCGGCCGGGCGGCATCGCGGTGATCGTCGACGTGGTGTCGTCGGAGGACCGCGCCGAGTCCGACCTGCACAACGCGATCGAGCGGCTGCGCGATCCCTCGCATGTCCGCATGCTGCCGGCCTCCGAGCTCGACGGGGACGTCAGGCGTGCGGGATTTTCCGTGCTCGGCCACGACACCTGGGACATGCCGCGCGAGTTCGACGAATGGGCCGCGATCGCCAACGACACCGCGCGCGTCGAGCCGCTGCGCACCGTGGTGCGCGAGCTCGCGCGGGCCGGACGCACCGCCGGCACCGGCCTTGCGATCGAGGACGGGCGGATCGTCTTCTTCCATCGCTGGCGCCTGCTGCGGGCCGAGAAGCCGCGCGGCAATTGAGCGCATGTGAGCCGAGCTCGGCGCAAGCGGTGCCCGCCCTCCAACCGTCTCCCCGCTGAAGAAGCGGGAGAGGGAGTGCAGGCGCCGGGCTGTGGGCGAAATGCAACGTCTGGGCGCCGTTGCCGATCCCCTACTTTTGCGACATTGTTCGATCCGATGGGACGCATCGAGCCGGGACCACGACCGTCGCATGACCTTCATAATCGGTTGTTATCGCCGCGCTGAGCACGGCGCCGACGGATTGGGGCCGTGACCCGCGTCGTCGTCCAATCGCTGACCAAACGCTGGGGCGAAACGGCTGCGGTCGCGGATGTCTCATTCTCGGTCGAAACGGGCGAGCTTGCGGTGCTGCTCGGGCCGTCCGGCTGCGGCAAGTCGACGATCCTGCGCATGATCGCGGGGCTCGATGCGCCGAGCGCCGGCACGATTGCGATCGGCGGACGCGACGTCGCGGGGCTCGCCGGCTGGGCGCGCGGGGTCGCCATGGTGTTTCAATCCTATGCGCTGTTTCCTCATTTGTCGGTCGCCGACAACATCACGTTCGGGCTCTCGGTCCGCGGCGTCGCCCGGAGCGAGATGACGGCGCGGCTCGACAAGGTCGCGGCGCTGCTCGGGCTGGAGAAGCTGCTGCGGCGCAAGCCGGCGCAGCTCTCCGGCGGCCAGCAGCAGCGGGTCGCGCTCGGCCGTGCGCTGATCGCCGAGGCCCCGGTCTGTCTGCTCGACGAGCCCCTGTCGAACCTCGACACTCAGCTGCGTCAGGACCTGCGCCGCGACATCCGCGCGCTGCAGCAGCGGCTCGGCATCACCATGATCTACGTCACCCACGACCAGACCGAGGCGATGAGCATGGCGGACCGCGTTATCCTGCTCAACGCCGGCCGCATCGAGCAGAACGGCGCGCCGGCCGACCTCTACGAGCGCCCCGCGACCCTGTTCGCGGCGCGCTTCATCGGCGGCGCGCCGATGAGCCTGGTCGATCTCGACGACGGCCCGAACGGTGCGGTGATCGCCGGCACGAGTGGTCCCGCGGTGCTCGCCGGGCGCGGGCGGGGCCGCATGCTCGGCCTGCGGCCCGAGGATGTCGCGATCGATCCGGCCGGGCAGGGCAGGCTGCGCGCGCAGGTCGCGGGGGTCGAATATCTCGGCGGCGAAACGCTGGTCGCCTGCGCGGTCGGCGCCGCATCCATTCTCGCGCTCACGCGCGGCGCCGCGCCGTCGGTCGGCACGACGGTCGGCCTCACCTGGGACGCCGACGCCGCGCATTCGTTCGATGCCGCGAGCGGCCGACGAATTGAAGCCGGTTCGCCGGCGCACACTCAGGTCACCGGACAGGGGAGAATCGTCGCATGATCCGTTGGGGCTCCATCACGGCCGGCCTGCTCGCGCTCACCCTCGCGGCACTGCCGGCATCCGCCACCGAGATCACCTTCTACTACCCGATCGCGGTCGGCGGCCCGGTCACCAAGATCATCGACCGCTACGCCGAGGAGTTCCACAAGAGCCATCCCGACATCACCGTCAAGCCGGTCTACACCGGCAGCTACCAGGACTCGATCGTCAAGGCGATGACGGCCGCCAAAGCCGGCAATGCGCCCGACGCCGCGGTGCTGCTCTCGACCGACATGTTCACGCTGATCGACAACGACCTGATCGTGCCGTGGGACGACGTGGCGAGCTCGGACCAGGACAAGACCTGGATCAGGTCGTTCTATCCGGCCTTCATGGAAAACAGCCAGACCGGCGGCAAGACGTGGGGCATTCCGTTCCAGCGCTCGACCATCGTGCAGTACTGGAACAAGGACGCATTCAAGGCGGCGGGCCTCGATCCCGACAAGGCGCCCGCGACTTGGGACGAGATCGTCGCCTTCGGCAAGAAGCTCGTGAAGCGCGATGCCGGCGGCCAGGTGACCCAATGGGGCATCGAGATTCCCTCGTCCGGCTTTCCCTACTGGCTCTTCCAGGCGCTGACCACACAGAACGGCGCGATCCTCGCCAACCGGGACGGCACCAAGGTCGCCTACGACGATCCGAAGGTCATCGAAGCCGCGCAGTTCTTTGCCGACCTCAGCCAGAAGGACCGCGTGATGCCCAAGGGCATCATCGACTGGGGCACCACGCCGAACGATTTTTTCGCGACCAAGACCGCGATCATGTGGACGACCACCGGCAATCTGACCAACGTGCGCACGAATGCGAGGTTCTCGTTCGGGGTGGCGCCGATGCCCGCGAAGGTGCGCGGCGGCTCGCCGACGGGTGGCGGGAACATCTATCTGTTCAAGGGCAACGACAAAGCGAAGCAGGCCGCGGCGATCGCATTCGCGCGCTTCCTGACGACGCCCGACCTCGCCGCCGATTGGGGCATCGCCACCGGTTACGTGGCGACGCGGCCGGACGCCTGGGACACCGAGGCGATGAAGAAGTACGTCGCCGGCTTCCCGGCTGCCGCGGTCGCTCGCGACCAGCTCAAGGATGCGGTGGCGGAGCTCTCCACTCACGACAACCAGCGCGTGACGAAGGCGCTCAACGATGCGCTGCAGGCGGTGCTCACCGGCGCCAAGCAGCCGAAGCCGGCGCTCGACGCAGCGCAGGCGGAGGCGACAAGGATATTGGCGAGGTATCAGCATTGATCCGCCTCATTGCGAGCGAAGCGAAGACTGTATGTCCCTTTCCTTGCGGAGGCGACTCGCCCTCGATGCGAGTGCGAGGGTTACCCGGATAGGCCGGGCAGAGCCTCACGCAAGGAGGGCGAGTCATGGACGAGCATATCGCAGCTTTTGTCGGGATTGATACGTCGAAGTTACGTAATTCGGTGGCAATTGCCGAG
>Ga0209062_1000405_pt1 | contig 139000 bp, 121 predicted proteins | sample Coa_R2_2_FD_187158 | JGI IMG/M metagenome (GOLD analysis project Ga0209062, IMG submission 187158) | Surface soil microbial communities from Centralia Pennsylvania, which are recovering from an underground coalmine fire - Coalmine... | ecosystem: Environmental > Terrestrial > Soil >... | reverse complement strand
TGAGCGCGCTGGCGGCGCGGCGGGTGGCGGCGAGCGACAATCTGATCGGCTTCTATCAATCGGGGAGCGGCGGGATCGTCGAACTCGGCCGGTCGGCGGCCACGGCGAACAATTATGGCGTCACAATCAGCGGCGGGCTCGGCCTGACCTTCGGCGACAATACGATCGGCCGCAATAACGCGGCCGACGTCAGCGGCGCGCTCGGCGCCGTCGCCAAGCAATAGCGGCAGAGTTTCGACCGTCTCACCATGGCGACGCGGCGTCGTTCCGGCTGTTCACGGCTAGCGCCGCCAGCGCTCTCGCGCCCGCCTCGACCGCCGCCTTCGGCGCGACCCATTCGAAGCCCCTCATTTGGTGGCGCGCCCAGGTGAATTGCCGCTTGGCGTATTGGCGCGTCTCGAGCTTGGCGCGCGCCGCCGCCTCTTCGAGCGAGAAGCGGCCGGCGAGATGGGCGATCAGGGGCCTGACGCCGTGAGCGCGCATGACCGGCAAGGCGGGGTCGAGCCGCCGGGCTGCAAGCGCCGCGGCCTCGTCGAGCGCGCCGGCGCGGAGCATCGCATCGAAACGCGCATCGATCGCCGCGCTCAGAGCGGCGCGCTCCGGCGCGAGGAATAGGCCGGCCCATTCGCCGGTTTCCAGGAACGGCGCGCCGCGCGCTCCCTGGAAGGCGGCGAGCGGTTGGCCGGTCGCGGCGAAGACTTCGAGCGCGCGCAGCACCCGCTGCCGATCGCTCGGCCGCAGCCGCGAGGCCGTCTCGGGATCGTCTTTGGCCAATTGGGCGTGGAGGTCAGGCGTCGGCCGGCCTTCGGCTGCGGCGCGAATGCGGGCGCGGACCGGCGCCGGCACTTCGGGAATGTCCGAGAGGCCCTCGGTCAGAGCCCGGAAATAAAGGCCCGTGCCGCCGACGAACAGGAGCGGCCGGCCTTCGGCGAAGACGCGCGCCGCCTCGCGCCGAGCGTCGGCAAGCCATAGGCCGACCGAATGATTGATCGCGCCGTCGACCGTTCCGAACAGCGCGTGCGGCGCAACCGCCTCGTCCGCCTCGCTCGGTCGGGCCGTGAGCACGCGCAAATCGCGATAGACCTGCATCGAATCGGCGTTGACGATCGTCGCGTCGAAGCGCCGCGCCAGCATCAGCGCTGCGGCCGACTTGCCGCTCGCCGTCGGGCCTGCAATGAGGAGGGCGCGGCGCCTCACGCCGCTTCGCCCCGCCTGCGCCTGGATTTCATGCCGCACCGCAATTTCGTCGCCACGCTCGTCGCCGCGCCGCAATCATTCGAACTGAGCGATGCGCTCATCGCCCGCGCCGCGCAAGCCTTGCCCGGCGACGCTCAAATCTCGCGCCTCGCCGCCGGCGCCGCCGATCTCTTGTTCCAGGCGGCGGAGGGCGAAAGCGCCGCGGCCAGGGCGCGTCTTGCGGAAGCGCTCGCCGGCGAGAAGGTCGACGCGATCGTCCAGCCCGCCGCCGGGCGGCGCAAGCGCCTGCTGCTCGCCGATATGGATTCGACGCTGATCGAGCAGGAATGCGTCGACGAGCTTGCGGCGCGCGCCGGAATCGGCGCCAAGGTCGCCGCCATCACCGAGCGGGCGATGCGCGGGGAAATCGCTTTCGAGCCCGCTTTGCGTGAGCGGGTCGGGTTGCTGGCCGGCCTGCCGGCGACGATCATCGACGAACTGCTCGAGACCCGCATCAGCTTGTCCCCCGGGGCGCGCGTCCTGGTTCAGACCATGCGCAAGGCCGGCGCGTTGACCGCGCTTGTCTCCGGCGGCTTTCAGCAATTCACCGGCGCGATCGCGGCCCGGCTCGGCTTGCACGAGCATCGCGCCAATCGGCTGATCGTCGAGAATGGCGCGCTGACCGGCAAGGTCGCCGAGCCGATCCTCGGCCGCGACGCCAAGCTCGCCACATTGCGCGATCTCGCCGCCCGCGAGGGCCTCGACCTCGCCGAGACGCTGGCGGTCGGCGACGGCGCCAACGATCTCGCCATGCTCGACGCCGCGGGCCTCGGCGTCGCCTACCGCGCCAAGCCCGCCGTGGCCGCTGCGGCTCACGCCCGCATCGACCACGCCGATCTGACCGCGCTTCTCTATGCGCAGGGCTTCAGGCGCGAGGAATTCGCCGCCTGAACGAAGCCGCTACTCGACCCCGAGGGCGACGAAGCGCGCGTCGCCCTGCGCGTTGGAGACGAGCAGCAGCGCCGTCTTCTTGCCGGCCTTCTTCGCCGCGTCGATCTGCTGCCGTACCTCCTTCGGGTCGTTGACCGCGACCTGGTTGACCTCTTGGATAACGTCGCCTGGGCGCAGACCTTTCTCGGCCGCCGGCGAATTGGCGTCGACGCCCGAGACGACGACGCCTTTCACGTTCTCCTTGATCTGGAAGCTCTTGCGCAGGTCGGCGGAAAGTCCGGAAAGCTCCATGCCGAAGAGATGCGCGTTGGTCGGCTCGGCCGATGGCGTATCGTCGCCCTTGCTGGCGAGCTCCGTTTTCTCGCTGTCCTCCAGGCGGCCGAGCGTCACGTGCTTGGTGATCTCCTGGCCCTTGCGGATGACGACCACGTCGACTTGCGTTCCGACCGGCGTCGAGGCGACGATTTTCGGCAAATCGCGCGATTCCTTGATGTCCCTGCCATTGAATTTCACGATCACGTCGCCCGATTCGATGCCGGCCGGCTTGGCCGGGCCCTTTTCGTCAACGCCGGCGACGAGCGCGCCGCGCGCTTGGCCGAGACCGAGACTGTCGGCGATCTGATCGTCGACATTCTGTATCCGCACGCCGAGCCAGCCGCGCCGCGTCTCATGGAATTGCTCGAGCTGGGCGATCACCGGCTGCACCATCGACGAAGGCGTCGCGAAGCCGATGCCGATCGAGCCGCCGGACGGCGAGAGAATCGCCGTGTTGATGCCGATGACCTCGCCCGCCATGTTGAACAGCGGGCCGCCCGAATTGCCCTTGTTGATCGACGCGTCCGTCTGGATGAAGCTGTCGTACTGTCCGCTGTCGATATTGCGATTGAGCGCCGAGACGATGCCGGCGGTCACCGTTTCGCCGAGCCCGAACGGATTGCCGACCGCCATCACGCCGTCGCCGACGCGCAGCTTGTCGCTGTCGCCGAACTTGACCGATTTCAGCGGCTTGTCGCTTTTGACTCGCAGCACCGCCACGTCGACCTTGGGATCCTTGCCGACGATCTCGGCCTTGAGCTTGCGGCCGTCGTTGAAGATCACGGTGATGTCGTTGGCGTCGGCGATGACGTGATTGTTGGTGATCACGATTCCGGACGGATCGATGACGAAGCCGGATCCGAGCGAGCTGGTCTTGTGCCGCGGGATCGGGCCCGACTGGCCATGGTTCTTGAAGAATTCCTCGAACATCTCGTCGAAGGGCGTGCCGTGCGGAAGCTGCGGCATGTTCTCGGCGTTCTTTTCGTCGACAGTTTGGGTCGCCGAAATGTTGACGACCGCGCCGGCGACGCTGTCGACGAGATCGGCGAGGTTCGTCGGCTTGGCCTGGGCGAAGGCCGGGGCGCCGATCGGCGCCTCCGCTCCGACGACGCCGAGGCTGAAAGGCGCGGCTAAGCCGAGAGCCATGGCGAGCGCGAAGCGACTGCCCCGGCTTCTGGCGGGCGAATGGGGCGAACGGGCGAGGCGCATACGTCTTCTCCTGACATCCGGCGTGGGGCGATCCCTGACCATAAATTGGGGCGCGACGGCGGCAATTCCGCGCCGCCATCCTAAACAATTCGCCGCGCCGCCCACACGATCCCCACCCCGATCATGGCCGCGCAAAGGCCGAACAGGCGCAGGCGCTTGGCGTCGGTCTTGGCCGCCTGCGCCATCCTTTCCCGCATCGTCTCGGTAAAATCGGCGAGCAGCAAGCCCTCGATCGCGAAGACGAGGCCGATCGCGGCGGAAAAATCGCGCATCCTATTGGGTCGGCTGGCTCGCCGCAGGCGGCGCCGGTTTCGGCTCCGGCGCCGGGGGCGGCGTCGGCGTCGCAAAAAAGCGGAAGAAGTCCGATTTCGGACTGAGCACGAGGCGCGAGTCGCCGGCTTTCAGGGCCGTCTCATAGGCCTGCATCGAGCGGTAGAAGGCGAAGAAGTCCGGGTCCTTGCCATAGGATTCGGCGAAGATGCGGTTGCGCTCCGCGTCGCCCTGGCCGCGAATCTGCTCGGCCTCCTGCTGGGCCTGGGCGATCGTCACCGTCACCTTGCGGTCGGCTTCGGCCTTGATCTGCTGGCTCTGCTGCGAGCCTTGCGCGCGGAACGTCGCCGCCCGCTGCTGACGCTCGGTCTGCATGCGCCGATACACCGCTTCGGAATTCTCCGGCGGCAGGTTGGCGCGCCTGATCCTGACATCGACGACGTCGAGGCCGTAGCGCTCGGTCGCCGCCTTGAGCTGGTCGCGGATTTCGCTCATCAGCGCTTCGCGCTTGTCGCGGACGATGTCGGAAACCGACGCCTCGCCGAGGATACGGCGCACAGCGGAATTGAGCATGCCGTCGAGCTGATCGTTGGCGCCCTGGATCGTGCCGACCGACTGATAGAATTTCAGCGGGTCGGCGATGCGATAGCGGATGAAGGCGTCCACTTCGAGACGCTGGTTGTCGGACACCAGCACTTCCTGTTTCGGCGCGTCGAGATCGAGGATGCGCTTGTCGACCGGAATCACGGAATCGACGAGCGGCCATTTGGCGTAGAGGCCAGGCGCGCCGATCACGTCGCGGACCGGCTCGCCGAAGCGCAGCACCAGCGCCTGCTCGGTCGGGTCGACGATAAAGAACGAGCCCTGAATGACGATGAGCGCGACGATCACGGCGGCGAGAAGCGCAAAAAGGCTGGCGGGGCGGCTCATTTCGACGCTCCCGCCGGCTTGGCCTGAAGCTGATCGAGCGACAGATAGGGCAGGGGCGCGGCCGCGCCCGCAACGTCGACGATCGTCTTTTGCACGCCGCCGAAAATGTGCTCCATCGTCTCGAGATACATGCGCTCGCGGGTCACGGCCGGCGCGTTCTTGTACTGTTCGTAGACCTGATTGAAGCGCGAGGTCTGGCCCTTGGCGTCGGCCACGGTCTGCTCGCGATAGGCCTTCGCCTCGAGGACGATGCGCGCGGCCGAGCCTTCCGCCTCCGGCACGACTCGATTGGCGTAAGTCTCCGCCTCGTTGACCATGCGCTGCTCGTCCTGTTGCGCGGCCGTCACGTCGCGATAGGCCGAGATGACCTGCGCCGGCGCGTCGACCGATTGCAACTGCACTTGACGGATGAGGACGCCGGCTTTGTACGTATCAAGCACATATTGCATGCGGCGCTGGACGTCGGGCTCGATCACTTTGCGGTCGGTGGTCAGGATGCCGTCGATCGTCTTCAGGCCGACCACTTCGCGCATCACGCTTTCGGCGACCGCCTTCACCGTGTCTTCAGGCCGGCGGATGTTGAAGACGAAATCCTCCGGCTTGGCCGGATCGATCTGCCAGACGACGCGAAACTTCACATCGACGATGTTCAGATCCGAGGTCAGCATCAGGCTCTCCTCGGGCGCGCTGGCGCGGGCGACGACCTCGGTCTCCTCCGCCTCGGTGCGCAGGCCGACCGGCGTGATTTTCTGCACCCAGACCGGGACCTTGATCACCGCGCCGATCGGCGGCGGCCAATTGTAGTTGAGGCCCGCCGCGGTCTTGCCGGTGTAGCGGCCGAGAACGAGGTTGATGCCGACTTCGTTCGGTTGGACGGTATAAAAGCCCCAGAGCAGCCAGAGAATGACGATCAGCAAGCCGGCGAAAATCGCCCAACGCCCGGTCGAGCCGCCGCCGGGCGTCAGCCCGCGCAGGAAGTTCTGGAGCCGGCGCATCACTTCTTCGAGGTCGCCGGGGGGCTGCGGACCGTTTGGACCCTGTCCCCACGGCCCTTGGCCGGAACGCCATGGGCCGCCTTGATTGCTCCAGGACATGAACCCTCTTGAGACTTCGCGCCCGCCGCTGCGGGCCGCCTATATAGGCGACAAGGAATTGAGCGGCAACGCGCTTATTGATCGACGCGCTTATTGATCCTCGCCTGCGCCGCTCTCGGCCGGGCCGGGCCGCGCCGCGGGCGCGACTCGGAGCGCGGTGATGCGGTTGCGGCTCTTGCGCAGCACTTCGAACCTGAAGCCGTGAAACGTAAAGACCTGTTTCGGCTCGGGGATGGTGCGCGCCTCGTGGATGACGAGGCCGGCGATCGTGGTCGCCTCCTCGTCCGGCAGCGACCAGTCCATGGTCCGGTTGAGATCGCGCACCGGCGCCGAGCCGTCGACGATGACGGAGCCGTCCGGCTGCGGCCGGACGCCCTGAATGGCGACGTCGTGCTCGTCGCGGATGTCGCCGACGATTTCTTCGAGAATGTCTTCGAGCGTCACCAGGCCCTGCACGACGCCATATTCGTCGACGACCAGCGCGAAATGGGTCTTGCGGCGCAGGAACGCCTGCAATTGGTCCCTGACCGAGGTCGTATCCGGGACGAACCACGCTTCGAGCGCGATGTCGTCGATATTGAGCTTCGAGGCGTCGCCGCCGGCGGCGGCCAAGGCGCGCAGCAGATCCTTGGCGTGCAGCACGCCGATAATGTTGTCCGGGTCGCCGCGCCAAAGCGGCAGGCGCGTATAGGGCGAAGCGAGCACCTCGCGCACCAGGTCGGGCGGCGGCAAATCGGCGTCGATTGCGCGCATATTGGTGCGATGGATCATCACGTCCGAGACTTCGAGCTCGGAGAGTTCGAGCAGGCCGCCGAACATGTCGCGTTCATCGCGTGCGACGCCGCCTTCGCGGTGCAGGAGCTCGACAGCGCCCATAAGCTCTTCATGGCCCGACAGCATCGAGGCGCGTTCGCCGATGCGCAAGCCGGCGAGCGACAAAAGCGCGCGGACGATTGTTTCGATCGTCGCGACCACTGGCCAGAAAATCGCGACGAAAAACGAGACCATCGGCGCGATGACGAGCGAGACGCGGTCCGGATAGGCGATGGCGACGGTCTTCGGCAGGACTTCGCAGAAGACGACCACCAGTACGGTCATGATGGCGGTCGCGTAGACGACGCCGCGGTCGCCGACAATGTTGACGAGGACATTGGTCGTCAGCGACGAAGCCGCGATCGTGACGACCTGGCCGCCGAGCAGCATCGCGCCGATCAGCCGGCCGCGTTGCGCAATCAGCCTGTTGACCATGGCCGCGCGCGCATTGCCGGACTTTTGCAGCGCGTAGATGCGCACGCGAGAGGCGGCGGTCAGCGCGGTTTCCGCGCCGGAGAAGAAGGCCGACGCGATCAAGCTCGCCAGAATGATGAGCGCCGCGAAGTGGAAACTCATGGCTCCCTCGATATGCGAACGTCTTTAGGCGCGTGCGATCTCGTCGCCGAGGAAAGCGCGCACCTCGGCTTCGGCGACGTCCTTGGCGATGAAGCTCTCGCCGACGCCGCGCGCCAGAATGAAGGTGAGCTTGCCGCGCTCGACCTTCTTGTCCTGCCGCATGGCGGCGAGAATCGCGTCGGGCGCGGCGTCGAGGCCGGGAATGTCGCCGATCTCGGTCGGCAGGCCGACGGCGCGCAAATGGTTCTCGACGCGAACCGCGTCTTGTCCCGGGCACAGCCCGAGCTGGCGCGAGAACCGAAAGGCGGCGACCATGCCGATCGCCACCGCTTCGCCATGGACCAGACGTTCGCCGTCATACCCGACCAGCCGCTCGAAAGCGTGGCCGAACGTATGGCCGAGATTGAGCAACGCGCGTTCGCCCTGCTCCGTCTCGTCGGCGGCGACGATTGCCGCCTTGGCCGCGCAACTCGTCGCGATCGCCGTGAGGCGCGCCGGCCCGCCGGCGAAGACGTCCCGCCAATTCGCCTCAAGCCAGTCGAAGAAGGGACGATCGCCGATCAGGCCGTATTTGATCGTCTCGGCGTAGCCGGCGCGAAATTCGCGCGGGCTCAACGTATCGAGAACGCTTGTATCGGCGAGGACAAGCGAAGGCTGATGAAAGGCGCCGATGAGGTTCTTGCCGTGGCGCGAATTGATCGCCGTCTTGCCGCCGACCGAGGAATCGACCTGGGCGAGCAAGGTCGTCGGCATTTGCACCAGGCGAAGACCGCGCCTGACGCTCGCTGCGCAGAAGCCGGCGAGATCGCCGATCACGCCGCCGCCAAAGGCGATCACGACATCGCGTCGTTCGATATGCGCCGCGAGAATCGCGTCGCAGACGTGCTCGAATTCGGAGAAGGATTTCGATGTTTCGCCGGCCGGAACGAGGATTGTCGTGGCGCGCAGACCGGCTTCGGCGAGGCTGTTCTGCAACGGCTCCAAATGAAGCGGCGCGACGCGTTCGTCCGTGACGATCGCGCAATGCGCGCCGGGCGCGAGCCGGCCGATATGGGCGCCCGCCTCGCCGGTCAGCCCGTCGCCGATGATGATCTTATAAGCGCGGGCGCCGAGCGCCACGTCGATTTCGCGGCGTTCGCGCGGCGATGTGTCCTCCGGCGACGACGCATGACGGTTCGTTTCGCGCGGCAGGCGGCGCGACAGAGCCGAGATGATCGCGTCGACCACGGTTTCGTGCGGCCCGTCGCGCGACTCGACGGTGAAATCCGCAAGACCATAGATGGGCGAGCGCTCGGCGAGCAGCTTGCGCACTGTCTCTTCGGGATTGGCGGTCTGTAGAAGCGGCCGATTGCCCCTCTTGCGCACGCGGCGCATCAGCGTCTCGATATCGGGCTTCAGCCAGATGGAGACGCCGCGCTCGGCGATGCGCTCGCGGGTCGCTTCGTTCATGAAAGCGCCGCCGCCGGTGGCGAGCACTTTCTGGCCGTCCGCCATCAGTCGCGCGATGACTTTACGCTCGCCGTCGCGAAAATAGCTCTCGCCGAACCGCGCGAAGATTTCCGGCACGGTCATCTGCGCGCCGGCCTCGATTTCCGCGTCGGCGTCGACAAAGGGCAGGCCGAGCTTGGCGGCCAGACGCCGGCCGACCGACGTTTTGCCGGCGCCCATCATGCCGACCAGCACGATCGAGCGCCCCGCCAAAGCGGCGAGAAGGCGGTCGCGGTCAAGCGGCGCCAGTCGCGTCGATTCCTTCACGCAGAACTCCTCATCGCCGCGCCGGCGCGTCGGTTCGCGCGCCGCCCGGCCAAATTCGCGATGTCCATACAATGGAAACGCGAGGATTGCGACTGGAGCGGCGAACCCGTGCGCGCGGCCGCCTTGCGCTCGCCCAAAGCTTTTGCGACGCTAGCGTGAATTCGCGGATCGCCGCCGGCGGGCGGCGAAGTCCCCGCCAAAAATATTCACGGAGGACGTCATGGTCGGCCCGAACGGCGCGAACGAAAGACGGATTGCGGGGCCGCGGCTCATCGCCATCGTCGGCCCCTTCCAAGGCGGCAAGACCACGCTCCTCGAGGCGATCTTGGCGCGCGGCGGCGCGCTGGCCCGACAGGGCTCGACGCGGGACGGGACCTGTCTCGGCGATTCGAGCCCCGAAGCCCGCGCCCATGTGATGAGCGTCGAACCGAACATCGCCCATATCGACTATATGGGCGACCGGATGACCTTTATCGATTGCCCCGGCTCGGTCGAATTCATTCACGACATGCGCAACGTCCTGCCGGTCTGCGACGCGGCGGTGGTCGTGTGCGAGGCCGACGCGCGCAAAGTCCCGGCTTTGCAGGTCGTGCTGCGCGAACTCGAAGAATTGCGCGTGCCGCGCTTCCTGTTTCTCAACAAGATCGACCTTGCCGGCGGCAGCGTGCGCGAGACGCTGCAAATGCTGCAGCCCGCCTCGCGCACGCCGCTGCTGCTCCGCCAGATCCCGATCTGGGAGAACGGCGTCGCCTCCGGCTTCATCGATCTCGCCCTCGAACGCGCCTTCGTCTATCGCGAGCATGCGCCGTCGGTCGTGATCGAAATGCCGGACGGCCACAAGCCGGACGAGAAGGAGGCGCGCTATTCGATGCTCGAGCGCCTCGCCGACTACGACGACGCGCTGATGGAGGAGCTGATCAGCGAAATCGAGCCGCCGCGGGACCGGGTCTTCGACGATCTCGCCAAGGAATTGCGCGGCGGCCATGTCGCGCCGCTGCTGATGGGCTCGGCCGAGCGCGGCCATGGCGTCACCCGGCTGCTGAAGGCGCTGCGCCACGAGGCCCCGGGAATCGCCCAGACCCGCGAGCGGCTCGGCGTCGAGCCGCAGGGTTCGGCGCTCGCTCATGTCGTCCGCACGATCCACACCGCTCACGGCGGCAAGCTTTCCGTGGCGAGGGTCTTGCGCGGCGCCTTCGCCGATGGCGCGACCGTGATCTCCTCGAGCGGCGTCGAGGAGCGGATCGCCGGCCTCAATCGTTTGATGGGCTCGGCCAGCGCGAAATTGCCGCGGGCCGAGGAAGGCGACACCGTCGCTTTCGGCCGGCTCGAACATATCGCGACTGGCGAGACGTTCGCCGACGGCAAGAAGGCGCCGAGCCGCATCATCGAGGTCCCGCCGCCGCCGCCGACGCAAGTCGTCGCCCTGCATGTCAAGGATCGCAAGGACGATGTGCGCCTGACCGCGGCGCTCGCCAAGCTCGCCGAGGAAGATCCGGCTCTCGTCTTCAAGCACGATCAGGAAGCGGGCGAGCTGAAGCTCTATGGGCAGGGCGAGATGCATCTACGGGTGACGATCGAGCGCCTCGCCGCCCGCTTCGGCGTCGCCGTCGACAGTTCGAGACCCTCCGTCGCCTATCGCGAGACCATTCGAGACACGGTTTCGGCGCGCGGCCGCCATAAGAAACAATCCGGCGGCCACGGCCAGTTCGGCGACGTCGTTGTCGAGGTCCGCCCCCGCGCGCGGGGCGAGGGCTTCGCCTTCGAAGAGCGCATTCATGGCGGCGCCGTGCCGCGACAATATTTCTCTTCCGTCGAAGCCGGCTCGCGCGACGCGCTGGCGCGCGGCCCGCTCGGTTTTCCGGTGGTCGACGTCGCGGTCACGTTGACCGACGGCTCCTATCACACGGTCGATTCTTCCGACATGGCGTTCCGGGCCGCCGCCAAGATTGCGCTCGGCGAAGCCTTGCCGAAAGCGCGGCCGGTTCTGCTCGAGCCGATTCTCGCGGTGTCGATCTATGTGCCCTCGGAGGCGATGGCGCGGGCGAGCGCCCTGGTCAGCGCGAGGCGCGGCCAGATTCTGGGATTCGAGCCGCGGCCGGGCTGGGACGGCTGGGACGTGCTGCGGGCTCAGATTCCAGAGGCCGAGATCGGCGACCTCATCGTCGAATTGCGCTCGGCCACCGCCGGCGTCGGCGCTTTCGAGATGAAATTCGACCACCTCGCCGAATTGTCGGGCCGGCCGGCCGAACAGGTGATCGCCGCCGCCAAGCAACGGGTCTCCGCGCAGGCGCAGTGAGAGGTCCGGCCGCGCCCGCCGAATACGGCTGCGGCGCGGCGTTCGATCGCGGCGCCCGCGCGCTCGCGACTATACAGAACCGCGCTCTTCGCCTATGCACGGCCGGCAAAACCGACCGCGCCTTTGCGGAGACCGATCCCTTATGGAAGAATTTCCCTACGCCAATCAGCGGCCCTATCCGACCGACCGGCTGATCACCGTTTTCGGCGGCTCCGGCTTCGTCGGCCGCCATGTGGTGCGCGCGCTGGCCAAGCGCGGCTGGCGGATCCGAGTGGCGGTGCGCCGGCCCGATCTCGCCTTTTTCCTGCAGCCGATCGGCACGGTCGGCCAGATCAGCCCGGTTCAGGCCAACTTGCGGTACGCTGAATCGGTCGAGGCGGCGATGCTAGGGGCGCAAGCCGCGGTCAATGTCGTCGGCATCGGCGCGCAAAGCGGCGCGCAGACGTTCGACGCGGTCCATGTCGCGGGCGCGCGGGCGATCGCCAAAGCAGCCGCCGCGCGCGGCGTCCCGCTCGTCCATATTTCCGGGATCGGCGCCGACGCCCATTCGCCCTCGTCCTATATCGCCAGCAAGGGCCTCGGCGAACAGGCGACCCGCGACGAAAAGCCGGACGCGGTGATTCTCCGCCCCTCCATCGTGTTCGGTCCGGAGGACAAGTTCCTCAACCGCTTCGGCCAGCTTGCGCGCTTTTCGCCCATCCTGCCGCTATTTGGCGGCGGCGAAACCAAGCTGCAGCCGGTCTATGTCGGCGACGTCGCTCAGGCCGTGGCCAATTCTCTCGAAGGACAGGCCAAGCCCGGCGCGACTTACGAGCTTGGCGGGCCTGAGGTGATGAGCCTGCGCCAAGCGGTGGAATATGTCTGCCGGACGACCGGGCGGCGACGGATTCTAATGAGCGTGCCGTTCGGCTTGGCCGCCATGCTCGCCGCTACGACCGAGTTCGCCAGCAAGCTCTCGTTCGGCCTCTTCCCGAAGGCGCTGACGACGACGCGCGACGAAGTCGCGCTGCTGCGCGCGGACAATGTCGTCTCGGCCGAGGCGATCGCATCCGGTTTGACGCTGGCCGGGCTCGGCGTGACGCCGCAAGGCTTCGAGGCGATTGCGCCGGGCTACCTCGTTCGTTATCGGAAAAGCGGGCAATACGAGCATAGCAGGTTTGCGTGAGGGCTGGGCGCGGTACGTTACAATGCGCTCAAGCGCCGTCCTAATATAAGAAACGCATTGAACGGGACGGTATCGGCATCCGTCGCGCCCCTTGTTCGACCCGCCGGAGGCGAGTCGAACTCCCCGAGCGGGAGCGAGGGGCGGACGCCCCTCGTCCCGACGCCTTCCAGAAGGCCGCCGCAGCGCAGCCGGGGTCAAGCGAGCGCCGGAGCAACCCGGAGCCACGCGCAGGCGCGCGTCAGCGCGCGAGCATGGCGAGGATTGCGAGGAGCGCAGCTTGACGCCGGCGAGCACGGCGGCATTAGCGTGTGCAGGACAGGACGTGTTCACCAAGTCGGCACGCCCTTGCCAACGCGCCCCAGCGACATAGACGCCTTTGCCTCCGCGCCTTGCGGCGGCAATTTGGCTTGAAACGCGGGCGTCTCTCTCATTGCGGCTCAGCAGTCAGCCAAGGCCCGCGATGATCGTACCTTTCGAAACCCGGAGCCGTCGCATGCCGCCGTGCTCGCCGGCGTCAAGGTCCAGTGCTCGCAATCCTCGCCCTGCTCGCTTCGCCAAAGCGAAGCTGCGCGTGGCTGCGGGTTGCTGCGCGCTTCCCTTGACCCCGGCTGCGCGCGGCGGCCTTCTAGAAGTGTCGGGGCGAGGGGCGTCCGCCCCTCGCTCCCGCTCGGGGTAGTTCGAGTCGCCTCCGGCGGGTCGAACAAGGGGCAAGAAAGTTCGAGGCGACCGAGCAAGACGACCTCGCACATCCCGCGCCGCCGACGTCCAGCGCAAAAAAATGGCGATTAGCGATGTAAGATCATGAACTTGCGAGAAAGGTACGAACAATTTCTTCCTCAAATGTCCCTTCTCGCATATAATGCGCGGTTGCGGAAAGAAATATCGTTGTCTGCACGGCTGATCCGCGGCCGTACGAATGCAAGAACTCAAAAAACGCATTTCCAAATTTTTTGCGCTCCAAGCCATTGGAATCGCCCAAAACGGCCAAATAAAAATTTGGAAAAATTTGGCGGACGCTTGGCAGCGTCCTTGATAGGAAAGGGATTTTTCGAGCGCGATTTGGCGGGATTTGCGTCTTTTCGCGTTCTGCAAGGATTTTCCAAATTATCTCGGCGGCGCCGGCTAAGCTCCCGCGGCCAGCCGCTTGTGCAGCCGCGTCATGAACGCCGTCGCGAAGAGCGGCGTGCATAAGTTCAGCACCGGCACGGCGACGAAGCCGGCGATGATCAGACCGGCAAGGAAGACCTGCACGCCGAAATGGCGGCGCATGGCCCGCGCTTCGTCGAAGCCGCGATAGCGCATCGCGGCAAGCTCGAAATATTCGCGGCCGAGAAGGTAGCCGTTCGCCGCGAGGAAGGCGAAGACGTTGACCCCCGGCGCAAGCAGCAGCATGAGCGCCAAGAGGTTCACCAGGATCGAGAGGCCGGCGAAGCGCAGCGCGTAGAGCAGAGCGGGGCCGAAGGCGACCGGCTTGCCGAGCGGACCGGACGGGTAGATTTCGCGCTCGACGATCAGGGCGATGTCGTCGAGGAAGAAGCCGGCGGTGAGCGACGTGATCGGCGCGACCAGAAAGGCGAGGCCGACGAAGAGGCCGAGGCCGGCGAGAATGGCGAGGATCGTCTCCAGCCAGGCCGGACCGAAGCCGATGAACGAGACAAGCAGCCGATCGAACCCGAACCAGGCGAGGATCAGGATCGCGATCGTCAGCGCCAGCGACTTGACGAGCACCGCGCGAAAGGGCGGCGTAAAAATCTGCGCGAAAGCGTCGAGCGCGTCTTGGATCATGAGACTTCGATCATGAGACTTGGATCATGAAACAAGCGTCGGCGGCGAAGCGGGCGAGGGGGCGACGCGCGCCGCCGACGCGCGGCGTTTGCGCCAGACGAAAGCGGAGCTGACCGCATAGTTCCAAACGACGCCGACCAGCGCGCCGGAGATTCCGGCGAGCCACCAGACCTGCTGGCTCTGGTAGTAGAGCCAAGAGGCGATGTCGATATTGGCGATCGCGCCGACCGAGCAGACCAGCATAAAGGCCCACAGGCCGAGGATCTTGCGCCAGCCGCGATAGCGGTTCTCACGATAGGTGACTTCGTTGTTGATCAGGAAATTGCTGGTCATCGCCGCCAGAGTCGCGACGAACTGAGCCGCGCGGAACTCGCTCGCGCCATAGAGGCCGATCAGTATTTTAAGTACGGCGAGATGGACGACGAGGCCGGACGCGCCGACCGTCGCGAACAGCGCGAAGCGGATCGGCAGCAGACCGGCCGTGGCGTGATGGGCGATGAGGCCGAGAAAATCGAGGCCGACCACGGCCGAGAGTTTCGATTGGCCCGCCTGCCGCTTGCGGAACACGTAAGGGACTTCGACGATCCTGATCCCCGGCGGCGCGCATAGCAGAATATCGGCGAGGATTTTGAATCCGTCGGGCGATAGGCGCGGCGCGATCGCGGCGACGATGTGCCGGCGGACCATGAAGAAGCCGCTCATCGGATCGGAAACGGCGAGCCCCGACATGCGCTTGAACAGTTCGGCGCCGGCATGGCTCAAGCGCTGGCGCGCCGGCGAGAGGCCCTGTTCGACGTTCTTGTCCTCGACCCGCACGCCGATCGCAAGGTCGGCGCCGTCGACGAGCGCTTGATGCAGCCGCGGCAGGATCTTTTCGTCATGCTGCAAATCCGCGTCGATCACGGCGACAAAATCGGCGCTGGAGGAGAGAATCCCTTCGATCACGGCGCCCGCCAGGCCGAGGCGGTTGACCCGCCTGATGCAGCGGATGCGCCGATCCTCGCGGGCGAGCGCGAAGGCGACGTCCGCCGTGCCGTCCGGCGAATCGTCGTCGACGACGATCAATTCCCAATCGAGATCGGCGAGGACCTTTTTGAGCCGCTCGAACAGAACCGGCACGTTCGCCGCTTCGCGATAGGTCGGCGCGATCACCGAGAGTCTGGGACTTCCCGCGACAATCATGGCGCCCCTTTCTCGGATCGCGACGCCGAATCGGCGCGGCGAGGATAGGGCAAGGGATAGGGCCGCAACAGCCGCCGCGCGGGAACGAGGGCGAGATCGATCTCGTCGCGGCCATCGCGGCCGAGGCTCATGAATTGCGGCTCGCCGAGCGCGGCGAAATAGGGAACGACCGCAGCGAGCGATTCCGCCAGGCGCTTTTTCGCGACCACGATAATTGCATCCTCGCCGACGAAAGACTGGGGATCGTCGAGAAAGGCGAAGCCGCGCGGATCGTTCGAAAAGACCAGGACCGGAACTTGCGGGCCGAGCGCTTGGCCGATTTTGCCGGCTTCCGTCCATTTCGTCGCGACGACAAAGGCGGGGCGGGGGGGCGCGGCGAGCAATGGCGATTGGCGGAGTTTCGACCAGCTCAAACTCTCGATGCTTGGATCGGCGCCGGCCAGGCTCGGCGCGAGGGAGAGGAGGAATCCCGTGCGCGCCTCTGCGACGGCGATCGCGGCGACCAGCGCCAAAGCCGCGGCGGCGCCGATCGCCCAGATCCGCCGGGCGTAGACCGAGGCGCGCGCCGCGAGCCACGCGCCGGCCAGCGGATAGGCGAAGAGCCAGCCTGGCATTGCCCAATGCGGCAGACCGCGCGCGCCCCAAAGCGGCGTCAGCGTGAAGACGACGATCGAGGGCAGCGCCAGGCAGAGCAGAAAGAGACGGCGGCCGCCGTCTTTTGGGCGGGCCAAGCCAAGCCGGCCGGCCTCGATCAAGCCGGCGAGCAGCGGCGCAAAGATCCAGGGCGACAACAGCGCGATTTCGCTCGCCGCCATGGCGCCGACCTGCGCCGGGCGCCAATGGCCGGCGGGCGCGCCGCGGCCGCTCTGGAAGAGGAGCGAGACCCAGCCGTTTTCGGCGTTCCAGAGAATGACCGGCGCGATCATGGCGAGGGCGACCGCCGCCGCGCAATAGGGCGCAGGATGGGCGAGCCAATGGCGATGATCGCGCGACAGCGCCAGGAAGGCGAGCAGGCCGAGCGGAAAGAAGGCGGCGTTGTATTTCGACAGGCCCGCAAGGCCCAGGCTGAAGCCGGCGGCGAGCCAGAGCGGCCAGGTTGCCGGCCGCTTTCGAAAAAAAAGCCGGCTCAGCGCCCACGCGGCCGCCGCAAGCGCCAGGAGCAGCGGGCCGTCGGGCACGATCCAGGCGCCCGCCGAAGCGAAGAAGAACGGCGTCGCGTTGAGCACGAAAGTCGCCCAAAGCCCGGCCGCGGCGCCGAAAAGCTCTCGGGCGAGGGCGAAAACAACCCAGCCGGTCGCCGCGAAAAGGACGATGAACGGCAGCCGCGCGGCCGCGTTCTCGCCCAGCGCCAGCGCGGCGAAATGCGCGATCCATTGATGCAGCGGCGGGTGATCGAAATAGGACCAGGCGAGGCGCCGCGCGACGGTGAGCGTATAGGCTTCGTCAACGCCGAAATCGAGCGCATAGGCAAAGGCGATACGCGTCAGCGCGAAGCCGACAATGACGGCGATCGCCAGGGCGCTTTCGCGCGCGGCGCTCCGCTCCGGCGCGACGGTCTCGTTTGAAAATGTCGTCGCGCGCGGCGATTGCAGCAAATGTCCGTCCTGGTCAGCCGGGGCGGCTCGCCCGGGCGGCATGGAATGGAGTTCGCGGCGCGCTCTGTCAATCGGCCGGCGCAATCCAGCTGAACGGTCAGAACATTTTGGCGGCGCTTGTGGTTTAGCGCCAATCGAGCCGCAATGCGGAGGAGTTCATGCTGCCGTTTATTCTCGCCGCCGCGATCTCGGCCAGCCCCATTCCGTCGCTTGACATCTCGGCCGGGTGCAAGCCGCAGAGCCGGGTCGAGGGGCAGGTCATGGATTACAAGAGCTGCATGCGGGACGAAGAAGCGACCAAGAAAAAGCTCGCCAAGGAATGGAGCTCTTATCCGGCCTTCGCGCGTCGCGAATGCGTCTCCGACCGGCCGAGCCTGGTCAACAGCTATGTCGAACTCTTGACCTGCATCGAAATGCAGACCTGGAAGAGCGAGCCCAACGCCTTGAATCCGACCACCGGACCGGCCGGCCCAACGCGAGGACCCGGCGCGCTCGGCGGGTCGCCGCCTTCGCCCAGCCAGATTGGCGGCTCCTCGACCAGTCACCCGCTCGGCGGCGTGCCAGGCGCGCATCTGCCCTAAAGGGGCGAACACGGACTTCAGCGCTCCGGAATCGGCGGCGCAAAGCGAAAGCCGACGCCGATGCGGTTCCAGGCGTTGATCAGTCCGATCGCGGCGGTGAGATAGATCGCCTCTTGCTCGGTGAACGCGGCGAGGAGCGCGGCGTAAGCCTCGTCGCTCGCGCCTTCTTTCGGCGTCTCGGTCAGCGCCTCCGTCCAGGCGAGCGCCGCAGCCTCGCGTTCCGAAAAGATTCCCGCCTCGCGCCACACCGCGACCAGATCGAGCTTTTCCGGCGCGACGCCCAGCTTGCGCAAGAGATTGAGATGAAACTGCACGCAATAGGCGCAGCCATTGATCTGGGAGGCCCGGAGCTTGACGAGCTCGGTCAAGGCTTTCTCCAGCCCGGACGCGTCGATCGCCTGGCCGAGCTGGCGCAAAGCCGCCGGCAGCGCGGGGGCGCGACTGGCGAAATCCTCCATGCTGATGCGAGACGGCAATTTCAATCCCTTTCTGTCTGCCGGATGGTCCGCTCAAGCCGACGCGCGGACGCGAACGCGTTCGCCCTCGACGCCGGGAATGAACTGATCGAACGCCGTCCAAAAAAGATCGCGATAGGCGTCGCGCTCGACGAGCACTTCGTGCTCCGCGCCCTCGACGATGATCAGCCGACCGGTCCTTAAATGGGAAGCGAAGCGCTCGGCGGCGCGCGTGTCGACGACGCGATCGCGGCCGGAGGCGACGATCAGGATCGGCGTCGCGATCTCGCGCGCGAAATCCGGGTCGGCGAATTCGCGCATGCGCCGAAGCGCGGCGTGGAGCCAGCCGACCGTCGGCCAGCCCAGCGCCAGGTCCGGCGCAGCGGCGATGATTCCGGCGGTGCGCGCGAAGCGCCTCGCGTCGGTGGTCAGGACGTTGTTCTTGAACGGCATGTTCAGGACGGCCTTCGAGCCGCCGCCCGGCGGGAAGAAGCCGCCGAAGCCGAGCGTGTCCAGCGCCTCGGCCGCGAACTGGACGAGCCAGGGATAGCGTTGATTGGCGAGGCTGATCATCGGCGAGGACAGGACCAGCCGCTCGAACGGACAGCGGCCGGCATGAGCGACGGAAAGCATGATCGCCCCGCCCATCGAATGGGCGAGACCGAACCAGGGCTGCGGGCAGTGCGGCCCGAGGACGTCGTCGACCAGCGCGGAAAGGTCGCGCTCGTAAAGCGAGAAATCGTCGACATGCCCTTTGCGCGGATTTTTAAGTTGGCGCGGCGAGCCGCCCTGGCCGCGCCAATCGAGCGTTGCGACGGCGAAGCCGCGTGCGAGCAATTCGCCGATCACCTCGAAATATTTCTCGATGAATTCGGCCCGGCCCTGCAGGATCGCGACCGTGCCGCGCTTGGCGGTCGGCGGAACCCAGCGCGCTGCGCGCAGCGGCGCGCCGTCGATCGCCCGCGCGGTCGAGAGGACCGCGCCAGGCGGGATCGGATTGTCGGGCGTGGCGACGAGTTTCATGGGCGACACGCGTTGCTGAGGTCAGGCGCGCAGCGCAAGAACGGCGCCGTTAATTCTATCTAGGCAAATACGCAGAAAGTACGTCCGGCGCGCTCGCGTCCTCTCGCTTTCTCTCCGCGTCGCATGACTATGACTCACTTTTTCCCGATCCGCTGCTCAAGCGCTTCGTAGAGCGCATTGCGTGCGCTGAACACGTGCTCGAGCGCGCTGACGCTGACGCGCTCGGCGCCCTGAGCGAGAAGCCAGGCGGCGAGTTCCGCGACTTTCTGCTTCGGCGCGTGCAGCACGACGCGGCCCGATGAATCGGCCTCTTCGCCGAAAGCCGGCGTCGCGTCGAACATGGCGGCCGCGGCTTCGAGGACGCCCTTGGCGCCGCCGGGCAGGCGCGCCCGCAATTCGCGGCAAGCGAGCGCCTCCTGCGCCGCAGCGATGCGCATCAGCATGGCCCGGGCGGTCTCGCGTCGCCCATCGCCCCAGGGCGCGCGCAAGGACGCGACCAGATTGGCCTGAGAGCGCAAGATGACGCCGTCGTCGAGCGGCTTCAGCGCATTGGCGGCGAGGGTCGCGCCGGTCGTGGTGATGTCGACGATCAGCTCTGCGGCGCCGGCGGCGGGCGCGCCTTCGGTCGCGCCGAGACTCTCGACGATGCGATAGTCGCTCACGCCCTTCTCGGCGAAGAAGCGGCGGGTGAGATTGACGTATTTCGTCGCGACCCGCATCCGCTCGCCGCGTCGCGCATGGAAGCTCGCGGCGACGTCCTCGAGATCGGCCATGCTGCGCACGTCGATCCAGGCCTGCGGCGCGGCGACGACGACATTCGCCCTGCCGAAGCCGAGCGGCGCGAGCAAGGCCAGGCGTTCGTCCGCGTCGGCGACCTGCTCGCGCACCAGGTCCTCGCCGGTGACGCCGAGATGGACCGCGCCGCTCGCCAATTGCCCGACGATTTCGGACGCCGAAAAGAACGCCACCTCGACGCCCGGCAGGCCGGCGATCGCGCCGCGATAGTCGCGCGCCCCGCGCCCTTGCACGAAATCGAGGCCGGCTCTGGCGAAAAACGCCGCGGCGTTCTCCTGCAAGCGTCCTTTCGAGGGGACGGCGAGGACCAGCGGCGTGTCAGGGGCGCCGTTCATCGGCTCGAACCTTCCGCGATGCGATCGATCCAAATGGCGGCGCCGATGGCGGGTATGTCTCGCGCCGCGCCGAGCCGGCGCGCCAGCCGGTCGTAGCGGCCGCCGCCGATAATCGGCCGGCCGTCGCCACGTTTGGGATCGACGGCTTCGAAAACGAAGCCGGTGTAATAATCGAGATCGCGAACGAACCCGGCCGCGAACAGGCAGCGCTCCACCGCGACGCCATGCGCAGCGAGAAAGCCGGTGCGCTGATCGAACGAGTCGAGCGCTCCCGCGAGATCGAGCTTGGCGTCGGCGGCGAGCGCGCGCAATTGCCGCGAGGCGGAATCGGGATCGCCTTTGACGGCCAGGAACCGCCGCAGCGCTTCGCGCTTCTCCGCCGGCGCGCTTGAGGCGCGCAGGGAGGCTTGCTCGAGGAAGCGGTCGGCGATTTCGCCGGCGCTGCGGCCGCCGATTGCGGCGATGCCGGCGATCGCCAGCAGATCCTCGACCAGGGCCTTGGCGCCGGCATGGTCGGCGCGCTCCAGGGCGGCGAGCACGCCGGCCTGCGCCGCCGAACCATTCGCGGTTTCGTCGAGAATGGCGTCGAGCGTGCGCCCCTGCGCCAGGCCGCGGCGCAAGCGGCGGTGAAGCGCGTCCGGCAGATCGAGCGCGCTCAGCGCCCGGTCGAAAAGGCCCGCATCGCCGAAGCGAACCTCCAGTCCGCCGGCGCCGGCGGCGGCGGCCGCCTCTATCGCCAAAGCGAAAATCTCCGCGTCGGCGGCCTCCGCGTCGCCGCGGCCGTAGCTTTCGAGCCCGCTTTGTCGCCATTCGCTGCGCTGGCCGGCGCGGGCCCGAAAAACCGGACCGAGATAGGAATATTGCGCCGCGCGCCCGGCCTCCGGCGAGGCGAGGTAAGCGAGGCAGACTGGGATCGTGTAGTCCGGCCTCAGGCAGAGCTCTTCGCCGCCGGGTCCATTGGTCAAGAAAAGCCGGCCGCGGATTTCTTCGCCCGACATGTCGAGGAAAACCGAGGCCGGCTGCAGCGCGGGCGGCTCGATCCGGTCGAATCCGGCCGCGATCAGCTTTTCGAGAGCGCGCGCGCCGGCCTTGTCGGGCGCCAAGAGGGTCAAAGCGGGGTCCAAAGCTCGATCTTTCGAATTTGGCGCATCCTTTAACAAAGCCGGCGCCGGGGCGCAGCCTCTTTCCCGCGCGAGGGTGAACGAAACGAGCCATCCACAGGCCGTCGCCTTGCCGCCGCAGGGCCGCCATGGTCGAATGCTGCAAGGAGCAGCATTTCGGCGATTCTCTACGGAAAAATGACCGCCTCGGCCCGCCTCCGCGTTCTCCTTCTCGCGCTTTTTGCCCTGTTTTTCGCGCTTGGCGAGCAGACGCGAGCGGAGGGCCTGGATTCTGCGCGTTCGCAAATCGAGGCGGCGAAGGCGACCCTGATCGAGATCGACGCCGCTTTCAAAAACGGACCGCTGACCGACGCGGAGTTGCTCCGGCTGCGGGCGGAATGCGACCCGCTCGCCGGAATCTTGCAAGGCGTCATCGACGAGTTGACGCCGCGGCTCGCCGCTTCCGCCAAACGCTTAGCCGAGTTGACGCCAAAGTCGAAGGAGAAGGCGCCGGACGTGGACGGCGCCGCGGCCGACATCGCCGCCGCGCAGAAAACCCATGACGACCTCGACGCGGCTGTGCGCACGGCGCGGGCGCTCGCGGTCCAAGTCGACGAGACCAATGCCCGGATCGGCGCGGCGCGGCGGGCGCTCTTCGCCGAGCAGACATTCGCCCGCTCTTCCAGCATTTTGAGCCCGATTCTCTGGGCGAGCGTGATCCGGGAGACGCCGCGCGACCTCGGCGCGCTGGGCGGGCTCCTCAAAGCCTGGGCGAGCGACGACGTCGCCCGCGTCACGGCCGGGCAGTGGCTGGGCTTCGCCGGCTTTCTCCTGGCGCTCGCGGTTCTCGCCGCGCCTCTGCGCTGGGTGACATTCAGGGTCATCGCCCATGACCCGAAGCTCAAGGAGCCGAGCCGGCTGCGCCGCGCGCTGGCGGCCTTGTGGACGGCCCTGGTGCTCGCCAGTTTGCCGATCCTGGCGCTGCTGGCCGTCTCCTACGCGCTCGACGCGTTCGACCTTTCCTATCCGCAATTGCAGGGGGTCCAGGAGGCGTTCTTCGACGGGCTGAAGATTTTGTTCGTCGCCAACGCCATCGCTCATGGGCTGTTGGCGCCGGGTCTGCCGCAATGGCGCCTGCTCGCTCTGCCGGAAGCCGCGGTCATGCGCGCGCTGCGCGTCTGGCTCGGCGTCGCCGCGATCGTCGCCTTCGAGAAAGTGCTCGAGCCGGTCGACGACGCCGTCTCCGCTTCGCTGAACGTGACAGTCGCGACACGCGGCGTCTGCGCGATCGTCGCCGCCGTGCTGATGGCGCACGCCCTGCGCCGGATCTATTCGCCGCGCGATGGCGTCGCGCCGCAGGATTCCTGGGGGCCGGCGCGCGCGCTGGCCTGGCTGCTGACCCTCGTGATTTTCATGTCGGTCGTCGTCGGCTATGTCGCCTTCGCGACGTTCCTGCTCAGCCAGATGGTGCGCGACGTCGGCTCGATCGCGGTTCTTTATCTGATCGGCGTCCTCATCGACGCAGGCGCGGAGGTCGCGCTGAAGCCGAAGGCGATGATCGGCCGCAGCCTGATGATGATGGCGGCCTTGCGTAAGGAATCGCTCGAGCAATTGACGGTGCTCGTCCAGGGCGCGGCGCGGGTGACGCTCATCGTCGCCGCCGCTCTCTTGCTTCTCGGCCCGTGGGGCATCCAGTCGCAAGACATGCTGGGTTCGCTGCGCGCCGCTTATTTCGGCTTCAAGTTCGGCGACGTTACGATTTCCGTCTCGTCCATTCTCGCTGCGACTTTCGTCTTCATCATCGGCGTGCTGATCACCAGAACCGTGCAGAACTGGCTGGCCGCGCAATTGCTGCCGCGGACCAGGCTCGACGACGGCCTGCGCAATTCGATCAAGACGATTTTCGGCTATGTCGGCTTCGTCCTCGCCCTGACGCTGGGCGCCGGGCAGGTCGGCCTTGACTTCCAGAAGCTCGCCCTCATCGCCGGCGCGCTGTCGGTCGGCATCGGCTTCGGCCTGCAATCGGTCGTCAACAATTTCGTCTCCGGCCTGATCATACTCTGGGAGCGCGCGGTCCGGGTCGGCGACATGGTCGTTGTCGGCGCGGATTCGGGCTTCGTCCGGCGCATCAACGTACGGTCGACCGAGATCGAGACGTTCGATCGGGCGATGGTGATCGTGCCCAATTCGAATCTCGTTTCGGGCGTGGTCAAGAACTGGGTGCGGGCCGATCGCGTCGGAAGGATCATCATCTCGCTCAATGTCGCTTTCGATTCCGATCCGGAGGAGGTGCGCGAAATCCTCATCGCCGCAGCCAAGGCGCAGGATCTGGTCCTATCGATCCCGGCGCCTCTGGTTCTGTTCAATGAATTCGGCGAATGGGCGATGAAATTCCAATTGATCTGCTTCGTCGACGAGATCGAGATGGCCGATCGGGTGAAGAGCGAAATCCTGTTCGACCTCCATCGCCGATTCAAAGAGGCCAAGGTGCGCGTGCCCTATCCGCGCCAGGACTTCGATTTTGTCGGCGAGACGCCGGTCCGAGGCGAGATCGGGTTAAGCTGACGCTTCTGTTCAAGCGTTTGGAGAACGCCTCAGGCGGCGCAGCCCGATTGGGGCGCCTCGCCTAGCGACCTTTTGACTGATCGGCGGGTCGCGGTCGCGCTATGGTTGCGCTCGTCGCCCTCGCCCTTTGGGGTCCCTCGCCGAGAGAACGCTTTCACGCCTGCGGAGCCGACACATGACCAAGATGCGCACGGAAACCGACAGCCTCGGCGAAGTTCAGGTTCCCGCGGACAAGCTCTGGGGCGCGCAAACGCAGCGTTCTCTGGAGCATTTCAGCATCGGACGGGACCTGATGCCGCGCGAGATGATCGCGGCCTATGCAATCGTGAAGAAGGCTTCGGCCATCGTCAATCACGCCGGCGGGCGGCTCGATCAGACCAAGCGCGACCTCATCGTCAAGGTCTGCGACGAACTCCTCGCCGGGCGGCATCAGGACATGTTTCCCTTGCACGTCTGGATGACCGGCAGCGGCACGCAGTTCAACATGAACGTCAACGAAGTGATTTCGAACCGGTGTTGTCAAATCGCCGGAACGCCGCTCGGCGGCAAGAATCCGGTCCATCCGAACGATCACGTCAACATGTCGCAATCCACGAACGATAATTTCCCGTCGGCGATGTATATCGCCGCGGCCATGAATACGACGCAGCGCCTGCTGCCGGCGGTCGCGGCTCTCCGCGACGCGATCGACGCCAAGTCCTATGAGTGGCGGGACATCGTCAAAATCGGCCGCACCCATATGCAGGACGCGACGCCGATCACCCTCGGCCAGGAATGGTCGGGCTATGTCGGCATGCTGGCCGACAATATCGACCGGATCGACGACGCGCTGAAGGGCGTCTATCGCCTGGCGCTTGGCGGCACCGCGGTCGGCACCGGCATAAACGCCGCGCCGGGCTTCGCCGAAGCCGCGGCCGCGGAAATCGCGCGCCTCACCGGGCTGCCTTTCGTCAGCGCGCCGAACAAGTTCGCGGTGCAAGGCGCGCATGACGCGCTTGTCCAGCTCTCCGGCGCTTTCCGTACGCTGGCCGTCTCGCTTTATAAGATCGCCAACGACATTCGGCTGATGGCGTGCGGGCCGCGCGCCGGCTTTGCGGAATTGATGATCCCCGAGAACGAGCCCGGCTCTTCGATCATGCCTGGCAAGGTCAATCCGACCCAGGCCGAAGCGCTGACGATGATCGCCGTCCAGGCGATGGCGAACGATGTCGCGGTCGGATTCGGCGGCGCCGGCGGCTATCTGGAGATGAACGTCTACAAGCCGCTGATGATCTACAATATCGCCCATTCGATCACGATCCTCGCGGACGGCTGCGTCAATTTCCGCAAATACCTCATCGAGGGGACAAAACCGAACCTGAAGAAAATCAAGGAGGATGTCGAGCGCTCGCTGATGCTGGTGACCGCGCTCGCGCCGGTCATCGGCTACGACAAGGCGTCCAGAATTGCGCATCACGCGATGGACCATGACATGACCTTGAAAGAAGCGGCGCTTGATCTCGGCTTCGTCACCGAGCAGGAATTCGATCGTCTTGTCGATCCGGCGAAGATGGTGACGCCTTATGTCGCGACATAGGGCGTCCGCGCAGGCTTCCCTCGCGCCTGCGCCCGCCGTGACCATGTCGCGCAAGCGCGTCGTTGCGGCGCCTGCGCCGACTGTGCGACGCTATGGACCGACCGGCTCCGATCCGTCAAATCGAGGAGAAACAATGCTGAAAACGTATAGGGGAAGCTGCCATTGCGGCGCGGTGAAATACGAGGCCGATATCGACCTCGCGCAAGGCGCGGCCAAGTGCAATTGCACCTTTTGCCTGAAGGCGCGGGCGTGGGCCGCGACGGTCAAGCCCTCGGCGTTTCGCCTCATCTCCGGCTCTGGCGAAGGCGTCGCCTATCATCGGCATGAGCAAGCGCCGGTGAAATTCCATTGCGGCGTTTGCGGCGTTCATACCCATGCGCGCGGCGACGCCGACTATATGGGCGGCGCTTTCGTCCAGATATTCGTGGCCACGCTCGACGATGCCTCGCCGGAAGAGCTCTTGAGCGGGCCGGTTCGCTATTGCGACGGACGCAACAACAACTGGACGAACCCGCCCGCCGAAACTCGTCACCTCTAGACTAGAGAGAACTGCGTTTAGGCCGAATCGCTCGAGACGTCATTGCGAGGAGCGAAGCGACGAAGCAATCCATTCATAGGGCTAGCCTTACGAATGGATTGCTTCGCTTCGCTCGCAATGACGGGTGGGTCTACCCAAAGCAACTCGCTCTAGCCGCGAGCGGCGGGTTCCGCGTGGGACCCATCGCCCTAGCTAAAGAAATCTGCGGCCGGGTAGCTAGAGCTGCGGAGGATCGACGGTATTAACGAAATTCCCGATCGGCGCTGGCTTGGCCCGATCGGGAGGGGCGCGGCGCCTCGCTTCGCGGCTCAGGCCAGCGCCTTCTCCATCAGCCGCCGCAGCCTTCCGGCGAAAGCTTGCGCGTCGACCGGCGTTTCGCCTTCCATCAACCGCGCCTCGTCGAAGACGAGCCAAGCCGCGTCCTCGATCAGCGACTTGTCCGATTGCTCCTTGTAGCGCTTGGCCAGCGAGACGACGAGCGGATGGCCGGCATTAACTTCCAGGATCGGCTTGGCGCGGGTCCCGAGCCGGCCATGCGCGGCGAGCATTTTTTCGAGCTGCCGGTCTGGCCCGAATTCCGGCGCGACCAGGCAGGCGAGGCTGTCGGTCAGGCGATCGGAAGCGCGCACTTCGCCGATCTCCTCGCCGAGCGTTTGCTTGAAAAAGGCGAACAGCGTCGCGACTTCCGCGGAGGGCGCTTCGCCGGCGGTCGACTTGGCGCCCTCGACCAGGGGGATCGTCTTGATGTCGGCCGCGCCTTGCGTCACCGATTTGAACGGCTTGCCCTCGTACCCCGCCGCGGTCGAAACCCAGAAGGCGTCGACCGGATCGGAGAGCAGCAGCACCTCGACGCCGCGGGCGCGGAAGCCTTCGAGCTGCGGGCTCGTCTCGAGGCGCTTCGAATCGTCGCCCGTGAGATAGAAAATCGCTGTCTGGTTCTCGCGCAAGTCCTTCACATAATCGGCGAGCGTGCGCTCGACCTTGGGATGGGTCGAGGTGGCGAAGCGCGCGAGCTTGAACAAGGCGTCGCGCCGCTCCGGGTCTTCGTAGAGACCCTCCTTGATCACCGCGCCGAAATTCTCCCAGATCTTGGCGAATTTCTCCTTGTCGCCGTCCTCCTGGCTGTCCGCCAGCTTGGTCAGCTCCTGCACGATGCGATTGGCGACGCCTTTCTTGATCGCCGCGAAAACAGGGCTCTCCTGGATCATCTCGCGCGAGACGTTCAGCGGCAGATCGGCGCTGTCGACGACGAGGCGGACGAAGCGCAGCCAGCCGGGAAGAACCTCGGTGTCCTGGCTGATCAGGACCCGGCGCACGTAGAGCTTGTTGCGGCCTTTTCTCGCCGGATCGAAGAGATCGAAAGGACGCGAGCCGGGAACGAAGGCGAGGACCGTGTATTCGTGGCGACCCTCCGCCCGATAATGGATGGTCAAAGCCGGCTCGTCGAACTGGCCGCTGAGGCCGCGGTAGAATTCGGCGTACTCTTCCGGCTTGACCTCGGATTTCGATTTGGCCCAAAGCGCGGCGCCGTCGGCGATGCGGCGCGGCTCTGCGCCGGGCTTCTCGATCAGATCGATTGGCACGGCGACCGCGCCGGAATGTTCGCGCACGATGCGTTCGAGGCGATAAGCCTCGGCATATTCGTGCGACGAGTCGTTGAGATGCAGGACGACCTTCGAACCCCGTTGCGGCGCGGCCTCGAGCGACAGCGGCGCGATCGTGTACGCGCCCTTGCCATCCGAGGACCAGCGCCAGGCCTCGTTCGATCCGGCGCGGCGGGTCTCGACCACCACTTGGTCGGCGACCATGAAGGCCGAATAGAAGCCGATGCCGAATTGGCCGATGAGGTTGGCGCCTTCCTTTTCCGATTCCGCCGCGCTGAGCCTGTCGAGAAAGGCGCGGGTGCCGGATTTGGCGATCGTGCCGAGGCCTTCGGCGAGGTCGCCGCGGCTCATGCCGACGCCGTTATCGGAAAATGTGAGAGTCTTAGCGTCCGGATCGACGGCGATCGTGATGGCGAAAGGCGCCCCGCCCTCGCTGAGATCAGGTCTGGCCAGCGATTCGTAGCGGAGCTTCTCGCACGCGTCGGCGGCGTTGGAGACGAGCTCGCGCACGAAGATGTCGCGGTCCGAATAGACCGAATGGACCATCAATTGGAGCAGGCGCGCAACATCGGCCTCGAAGCTTTGCGTCTTGGCCGCGCTTTGGTCGGCTCCCGCCGCCGCCTCGGCTTCGTTGGCGTTCGGATGAACGTCGGTGGTCACAACAGCCTCTTCTGAATGACGAATTGCCCGTTTCGCTCCGCCATGCGGCGGCGGAGTCAGCGTTCATATCGCGGGGAAGCGGCCGGCTTGCAAGCCTTGGCGGCGATCCGGAATTTGGGGCGGCCAAAAAAAAGCGGACCGGCTGGAGGGGTTCCGCCGGTCCGCTGGCCTGCGAGGCAAGTTTCGATTCGACTGATTGCTCGGGGGCTGGGGGGCTGAAAAACCGAGCAGCGGTCAAATCGCTCCTTCGCGGCTAGACCTTCACCATGACCGACCCATGCGGCGCGCAATTGGCGGTATCCGGGCGAAAATATGACTTCGATCACGGCTCGGTGATGGCCGGAAAGTGCGAATGCGCTTCCTTAACGCGACTGCTTTTCCGCCGCCGGATGGGCGAGCGGTTTTCTCGGCCGCGCGACCGCCGCGATTTTCTTGATCGGCTTGGCTTCCGCCTCGATCGGCTTTGCTTCGCGCTTTTTGACGAATCGCGCATGCGACGCGCGGAGCGAGCCGAGCTTCGCGCCCTTCACAGCGCCTTGCAGGGCCAACGGCGCGCTGGCCGCCTGTCCTGGCTCGCCGGATTCTTGCTTGTCCGGCGAGGCGGCGTAAGCGCTGGCGCTTTCCGGCGCGGCGAAGGGCTCGGTCTTTGCCTTGGCCACCGGCCCGGTCCAGCCGGGCTTCGGTCCGACAAAGACCGGCACCGGATCAAAATGCGGGGCGGGCGCCGCGGCCATGAGCACGGGGTCCGTCGGGTTCGCGGCCGCGGTCAAGCCGCGGGCGAGGCCGCCGCGGCCGGCCGAGGCGACAGGCTGCGGCTCGGCGGCGCGCATGTCCTCCTCGTCGGCCGCCAGCAACGCGGCGCGGCCGCGGCGCGAGCAAACTTGGCTGCGCATGTCCGGGGCCGGGCCGATTCCGGGCGAGGGGAGATTATCGACGAGGCCGAGGCCGCTCCCGCCGCCGCCGAACAGGCCGGCAAGGCCGCCGCCTTGTCCAAAACCGCGCTCGAACAAGGCGATCGCCATCGCGGTGCGCTCGCGCGCCGTCGGCGCCCCCAAGACGACGACGATCAGGCGTCGACCGCCGTGAGTAGCGCTCGCCACGAGATTGAAGCCGGCGGCGCAGGTGAAGCCGGTCTTCATCCCGTCCGCGCCCGGATAGCGGCCGATCAAGCCGTTATGCGTGGGTATGTACCGATTGCCGAGCTGCAGAGCGCCGATGCCGAAAAGCCCCGCCTCCTCGGGGAAATCCTTGTAGAGCGCGCGACCGAGCATCGCCATGTCCCGGGCGGAGGTGACTTGTCGATCGTCCGGCAAGCCGTTCGGATTGACGAAATGCGATTCCTTCAAGCCGAGCTTGACGGCGGTCGCGTTCATCTCGTCGGCGAAATTCTCGACCGAGCCCGAAACGCCCTCGGCGATCATCACGGCGATGTCGTTCGGCGATTTGACCATGAGCATTTTGAGCGCGTTGTCGAGCGTGACCTCCGTCCCTGGCCGGAAGCCCATTTTCGACGGCGCCATGCTCGCCGCGCGCTCCGACATGACGAAAGGCGTATCGAGCGTCACCCGTCCGTCGCGCACGGCGCTGAGCGCGACATAGGTCGTCATCAGCTTGGTCAGCGAGGCGGGGTACCAATTGTCTGTGGCCTCGCGCTGGTAGAGGACTTGACCGCTGTCGGCGTCGATCACCAGAGCGGGTGTGGCGAGGGCGGGGCTGACGAAAGTCAGCGCGAGCAGCGTTGCAAGCATCCCGACACGGCGCAGGCGGCCAAACTGCATCAATCCGTCTCTTTCTCCAAGCGGCGCTCCCACGCGATTTTGAAGGCGTAACCGAGCGGGTCGAACAGTCGTCCCTAGTTAAGCGAAAGCTTAGCGGTCGTCCATGGCCAATCCCTCGCGGGCGGTCCCGGGCGAAAACCTTGAAGGGATTCGATCCATCACGAAGAGTAACCCAGAATTGATTGGCTTAGTGCCATAGGCGGCTATTATCAAGAACAGTCGTTATTGGGTCCTGGAAGATGAGTTTCGTTTCTGTCCAGCACGCGACGGCGGCGCTGGCCCTCGCCGGCGTAGCTTGCGCGGCGGCGCCCAGCCTTGCGGCCGAGGTCCCGCCAGTCAAGGCGGTCGTCGAACTCTTCACCAGCCAAGGTTGTTCGTCTTGTCCGCCGGCCGACCGGGTTTTGGGCGAATTGGCTCGCGACCCCGAAACGCTCGCGATCTCCTATCCAGTCGATTATTGGGACTATATCGGCTGGAAGGATACGCTCGCCGAGCCGAGTTATACTCAGCGCCAACGAGCTTACGCCAGATCGAGCGGCCGCGGCGTCGTCTACACGCCGCAAGCGATCGTCAACGGCGTCGCCGACGCGGTCGGCAGCGACCTCGCTCAGATCGAGGCGGCCGAGGCGCGGACCCGCGAACGGCCGGACGTCTTGTCGGCGCCGCTCGCGGTTTCCGAGCAAGGCGGCGCGGTCGTCATCTCGCTTGGCGCCGGGCCAGCGGGGAAAACGTACAAAGCCGGCGTGTATCTGATCGCCTTGGCCAGCAGGCGCACGGTCGCCATTCAGCGCGGCGAGAACGCCGGCGCGACGCTGACCTATTCCAATGTCGTGCGCGCCGTTACGAAGATCGGCGAGTGGAATGGGTCGCCCACCGTCCTGAAGGCAAGCCTCGATCAGGCGCATGTCAACGGCGCGGATTCATACGCCGTGATCGTACAGGAGGGCGACCGAAGCGCGCCCTCGGCCATTCTCGCCGCGGCCAAGGGGCCGCAGCCGCCTTCGCTTTAGATCATGTGAAAGCGGTGCGGAAAAGGCCGCGCGGCGCCGTCGCGAGGCGGAAAATGCTGCGCCAAGAGATCGCCGCAGCGCGTCGCCGCGCCAATCAAAGCCTCTGCGGTCGCGCCGCTTTTCATGTCGATCAACAATTGATCGATCAGCGCCTGCCAATCTTTCTGCGGAATCGCCTTCGCCGCCGCTTCGTCGGCGATGATGCGGGCGAAACGCTCGGCGGACGAAACATAGAGAAGCACGCCGCTGCGCGCCCCGCCGCGGGCGAGGCCCCGCAAGGCGAATTGTTCGAGCGCGGCGCGGTGGGCGTTGGCGCGGCGGACCCGCGCCGGCGTCAGCGCCAGCCGCAAAGCGGGCAGGGTCAGGATTACGAGGGCGACGAGAAAGACCGTGAGCTGAACGAGATAGATTCTTTCGGCCGAAATCTCGGTGAGCTGCAAAAGCGGCCACGGCGCGATCAGGGCGAGCAGGGCGCTCCAGACGAAGGGCATGATTTCGTAATTCGACGACGCCCGGGCAAGGACAAAAACGATCTCGCCGCTGGTGCGCGATTGCGCCGCGCGCAGCGCGGCTTCGATGCGGGCGGCCTCGTCGTGATTGATCATCACCAGCTCCCCGAGGCGCCGCCGCCTCCCGACGAGCCGCCGCCGCCGGAAAAACCGCCGCCGCTCGAAAAGCCGCCTCCGCTCGAAAAGCCGCCGGAAAATCCGCCGCCCGAACTGCGGCCGCTCAACAACATAAAGAGCAGGGCGCGGCCGATCCCGCCTTGCCGATGGACGATCTGGATGAAGACGAGCAGAAAAATAACGCCGAACAAGAGCAGCGGCAGGAGGGCCAGAAAGCTCGAATCGTCCTCCTCGCGCAGCGCCGGCCGCTTCTGCCAATCGGCGGAATCGGTCGTCAGCACGGCGATGACGTCGTCGACGCCGCGCGTCACGCCGCCGTTGAAGTCGCCTGCCTTGAATCGCGGCGCGACGGCGTTGGCGATGATGATTTTCGAAGTCGCGTCGGTGAGCGTCCCTTCGAGCCCATAGCCGACCTCGATGCGAACCCGATGCTCCTTCGGCGCGATCAGGAACAGGACGCCGTTGTTCTTCTTGGCTTCGCCGAGCCGCCAGGTCCGAAAAAGCTGATTGGCGTAAGGTTCGATCTCTTGGCCTTCAAGCGAGGCGACCGTCGCCACGACCAGTTGAATGCCGGACTTGTCCTCGAGATCTTTGAGCTTCGCCGTCAGCGCCGCGCGGGTGTCCGGCGAAAGGATATTGGCCTGATCGACGACGCGGCCGCTGAGCGGCGGGAAATTGAGCTCGGCCGCCGCCGCCGCGCAGGCCAAAAGGGCGGTTGCGACGAGGGCGAGCAAGAACGCCGCGGCGGGCCCCCTCCCGTACCCTCCCCCGCTTCGCGGGAGAGGGAACGGCCAGCGCCGCGCCTTAACGGTCATCGCTCGGCCGCGCGACAGCGTCAGCCGCGGCGTCGAAGCCCCCTCTCCCGCGCGCAGCGCGGGGGAGGGTACGGGAGGGGGCCTGCGCGCGCCGATCAACGAAGCGAACTTCGCTTAGAACTTCACCTTTGGCGCGCCCTGCGCGCTGCTATCGGCGGTGAACTCCGCCATCGGCTGGTTGGAGCGGAAGAAGGTCGAAGCCCACAGCACGCCGGGGAACGTGCGCAATTCGAGATTATAGTCGCGCGCCGCCTGGATATAATCTCGGCGAGCCACAGCGATCCGGTTCTCGGTGCCTTCGAGCTGCGCCTGCAAGGCGAGGAAGTTCTGGTTCGATTTCAATTCCGGATAATTCTCGCTCACCGCCAGCAGCCGACCGAGCGCGCCGGAAAGCGCGTTCTGCGCGTCCTGCAACTGCTTGACCTTTTCCGGATCGGTGAGCTGCGAAGCGTCGACATGGATCGACGTCGCCTTGGCCCGCGCCTCGGTGACCTCGGTCAGCACGTCTTTTTCCTGCTTGGCGTAGCCCTGGACCGTGGCGACGAGGTTCGGAATGAGGTCCGAGCGCCGCTGATACTGGTTCTGCACCTCCGCCCACGCCGCCTTTGCGGCCTCCTCTTTGGTCGGGATGCGATTGTAGCCGCAGGCCGAGACTGTCAGCCCGACGGCGAAAAGGATGGCGAGCGCGCGCAGGCGCGAGAGGATGACTGGCAAGGAGAGACCCCCAGCATTGAGCGCGCCGCGAGCGCAGCGGCGGCGAGCACATATAGGGTTGAAATCGGCGCCGGCAAAGAGCCGGGCGATGCTTTCCGGTTCACGCCGGCTCGTCGGCGGCCTTTCGGGCGAGCAGCTTTTCGACCTCGTCGGCCGCGCCGAGCGCGCCGTCGCGGGGGCCGAACAATCCGGCGGCGCGGCGCGCTTTCGCGCGGTAATCGGGATTTCTCAGGATGTCCTCGGCGGCCGCCCGGATGGCGGCCGCATCAGATTCCTGGCCAAGGACGCGGCCGGCGCCCAATTCCGCGACGATTGCGGCGTTGGGCGCCTGGTCGGGAATGAAGCCCGGCAGGACGAGCGTGGGCGCGCCGTGTTTCAGCGCCCGCATCACCGTTCCATGGCCGCCATGGGTGACGACCAGCGCCGCCGCCGCCATCAGCGCATCATGATCGGCCGCCGGCGCGACGACGGCATTGGCCGGAACAGTCAGGCGATCGGGGTCGATGGCGCGCCCGACCGTCGCCACGACGCGCAAATCGAGCGGGGCGAGCGCGTCGAGGGTTCGCTGGATGAGATCGGGCGCGGCCTGGATCGGATCGGTCGAAAAGCTGATCAGCGCGAGCGGCCGCTGATCGTCTTTACGCCAGGGCAGCGCGATCGGCCGCGCATCGGCCTCCATTTCCAGCGCCGGGCCGACATAGCGAATATTGCCAGCGCCTTCGGACGCCGCTCGGCCCTGCTGGACGGCCCCGAGCGAGGTGACGATGACGCGTTCCTCGGACGACATATGTTCCTCAAAAGGCGGCAAGGGCGCGAAGCCGCCCTTTTCTCGAAACGAACTCATGTCCTCGATGATTCCCCGGAACGCGTCGGCGACGTGAGACAAAGCCATGTGCACCATCACGGCTGCTGGCCGCTTGCTGCGCCGAGCGGCCAGTCGGGCGGCGAGAAACAGGTAATCGACGAGAATGAAATCTGGCTTTTCATCGTCGATGAAGGTACGAGCCTGCGATTCGACGGCCGGCGAAGAAAGGAAACACAGCTCTCGCCCGAATGGAGATTGTCTATAGAGATCGAGCTGCGCATAAGCGTCAGTGAATTCGATGGCGCAAAACGGCGTCGGCTTCATGCGCGGGATCATCTCCGGATCGCCGGCGAAAACCGCCTCGTGGCCGCGTTCGGTCAACGCTCGGGCGATGCCGAGACTCGGTGGAAGATTGCCGCCGCCGGAAAAGACCAGAAACAGAATGCGCGCCATGATCTGATCCCCATCGCGCTGCGTTTGCGAGACGTCCGAACCTATTCCGGTAGCCCGAGCAAGCGGCCGCCAGCCAGAATTCTGTCGACGATCGATTCTTCGAGGCCGAATTCGGTAAAGAGCCTGAGCCGGAAATTCGGCTCGAGCGCCAAGCCTCGCGCGAGAACGGGCTTCGCCTCGGCCATCCGCCCCGCCAGCGCCAGCGCAATCGCCTGGAAGATATAGAACGAGCTGAAGCCGACGACTTGCGCCGCCTGAGCAGCGCAGGCGGCGGCGTCATCATACCGGCCTTCGTGAACGGCGACGACGCCGAGCGAGCCGTACGCTTCATAGGCCATCCGATCGAAGGGGCTGAGGCGAAGCGCCCTTTGGGCGTGAAGAACAGCGCCCGCATCGCCATTGAACGCGAGAACGCGCGCAGCGTAAAAATGAGCCATCGCCGAGGAAGGATTGAGCGACAAGGCGCGCTCGATGACGCGCCGCGCGGTTCGATAGTCGCGCTCCAATTGCGCGATGATCTGAGCTGAGATAGCGAGCGCGGTCGAATCGTCGGCGCCGGAGGCGATGACGGCGTGCGCGTGGCGAAGCGCCGCCGCTTTCTCTTCTTCCTGAAATCCGGCCGACATATAGCGCATCTCGTGGCAGCGCGCGATCAGCGCATGCGCGGCGGCGTAACCGGGATCGAGCTTCAGCGCTTGTTCGAGGAGCGGCCGCGCCGCCTCGACCTCTTTCGGATGAAGCAAGGCGACATGGGCCAAGGCCCGCAAATACAAATCGTAGGCGCCGAGGCTGTCCGGCCGCTTGCGGCGCGAGCGCTCGATTTCCGATTGCCGGAGGCTCGGCTCGACCACGCCGACGATGCGGTCGGTGATCTGATCCTGGAGATCGAATACGTCCTCGATCGCGCCGTCATAGCGGTCGGCCCAGAGATGGGCGCCGGTTTCCGCCTCGATCAGTTGCGCGGTGATGCGCACGCGGTTGCCCGCTTTGCGCACGCTGCCTTCCAGCACATAGCGCACGCCGAGCTCGCGCCCGGCCTGGCGGATGTCCACCGCCTTGCCCTTGTAGATGAAGCTCGAATTGCGGGCGATGACGAACAGCCACTTGATCCGCGCCAGGCCGGTGATGATGTCCTCGACCATCCCGTCGGCGAAATATTCCTGCTCCGGATCGCCGCTCATATTCTGGAAGGGCAGGACGGCGATGGAAGGCTTTTCTGGCAAGGTCAGCGGCGCCGGAGAAGCCGCCGCAGCGGGCGCGGAAGCGACCTTTGAACGAACGGCCACCGAATAGACCCGGACCGGCTCGGCGATGTTCTTCAATTTGGTCTCGCCGAGATCCTGGGCGTCGAGGTCGAGCTTCGCCTTGACCAGGCGATAGGCGCCATCGGAGAGGCAAACGCCGCCCGGCTTGGCGACCCCTTCCAGCCGCGCGGCGACGTTGACGCCGTCGCCCATCAGGTCGCCGTCGCTCTCCTCGACAACATCACCGACATGGACGCCGATGCGGAACTCGATGCGCCGCTCCGGCGGCAGCCCGGCATTGCGCTCGGCCATGCCGTTCTGCACGTCGAGCGCGCAGCGCGTGGCGTCGACGACGCTGCGGAATTCGACCAGGGCGCCGTCGCCGGTGCGCTTCACGATCCGGCCGTTATGCAGGGCGACCGCAGGATCGATCAGGTCGCTGCGCAGCGCCCTGAGCCGCGCCAGTGTCGTTTCCTCGTCGGCGCCGGCCAGCCGCGAATAGCCGACCACATCCGCCGCAAGGATCGCCGCCAGCTTGCGCTTGATCTCCTCCGAGGCCATGCGCCCTCCAGTTATGCGCGGGCCGATCGTATCATGCCGTACGTGGGAGAAGCGATCTTTCTGCGGGTTTCCGGGCGATGCGGCGGCGCGGCTTACGCCGCCATGACTTTCTTGGCGGCGAGCGCGAGAAAGCCGGACCGCGTATAGCCATTCGCTTCGGCATAGCGGTCGATGTCGCGCAGCACGTCCTCCGGCAGGGTTATATTGACGCGGATCGTCTTGGCTGCTTGCGCAGGCGCCGGGACGAGGATAGCGAGCGCGTCCTTGTTTTCCGCGTCCGCCATCACAGTTTCCAACGAGGAAGGTTCGGGGATCGGCTCGCCGTCCGCTTCCAGGCCTTCAAGATGGAACGCCAGCGCCTCGGCGGCCATGTCGCGCGCTTCGTCGAGCGTCGCGCCGGCGGTCACGCAGCCAGGAAAATCGGGGAACGATACGCCGAAATCACTGTCGCGGTCCTTGTGGATGAGGGCGATGTATTCGCGCATGATGCTACCTAAGTCTCAGCCCAGCCTGCTTTTCGATGCTCCGTATCGTGCCGATCGGAAGGTCTCTCTTTGGATGCGGCACAGTCACGCGCCCCATTCTAGTTGGGTGCTTGAATTGAATGTGGCTTCCCTTTTGGGTGACCCGAAACCAGCCGTCAGCCTCCAGCAGCGCTATAATCTGTCGGCTATTCATGTTGTGTATAAATACGCATCCCACCGGTTTGAGGCAAGGTCAAAGCGCGGCCTGTGGCGCCTCTGGCGATTCCGCGTAGACTGCCGTCTATGACCCGCATCCCCGATTTCTCGACAATCCCCTTCGCCCCGCCGTCGCTCCAGGAGACCGCGCCCGAGGAGTCCGCCGCGCGCTGGCTGACCCCGGAGGGCATCGAGGTCAAGCCGCTCTACGAGCACGAAGATATCGACGGCCTCGATTTCCTCGACACGTGGCCGGGCGCGCCGCCGTTCCTCCGCGGCCCCTATCCGACCATGTATGTCAATCAACCCTGGACGATCCGCCAATATGCCGGCTTCTCCACGGCGGAAGATTCCAACGCCTTCTATCGCGCCAATCTCGCCGCCGGGCAGAAGGGCCTCTCCGTCGCCTTCGATCTCGCCACCCATCGCGGCTACGATTCGGATCACCCGCGCGTCGCCGGCGACGTCGGCATGGCCGGCGTCGCGATCGATTCGATCTACGATATGCGCACTCTGTTCTCCGGCATCCCGCTCAGCCAAGTGAGCGTGTCGATGACGATGAACGGCGCGGTTCTGCCGGTGCTCGCTCTGTACATCGTCGCCGCCGAGGAGCAGGGCGCGCCGATGGCGTCCCTGTCGGGGACGATCCAGAACGACATCCTCAAAGAGTTCATGGTCCGGAACACTTATATTTATCCGCCCGCCTCTTCGATGCGCATCGTCTCCGACATATTCGCCTTCACGGCGGCGCATATGCCGAGATTCAATTCGATCTCGATCTCCGGCTATCACATGCAGGAGGCCGGCGCGACGCAGGATTTGGAGCTCGCCTATACGCTCGCCGACGGGATCGAGTATATCCGCGCCGGCCTCGCCGCCGGGCTCACCATCGATCAATTCGCGCCGCGCCTGTCCTTCTTCTGGGCGATCGGCATGAACTTCTTCATGGAGATCGCCAAGCTTCGCGCCGCGCGGCTGCTCTGGTCCGGCGTCGTCAAAGGCTTCAACCCGCAATCGGAAAAATCGCTGCCGCTCCGTACCCATTGCCAGACTTCGGGCTGGTCGCTCACCGCCCAGGATGCGTTCAACAACATCGTGCGCACCGAAATCGAGGCGATGGCGGCGACGCAGGGCCACACGCAATCTCTGCACACCAACGCGCTCGACGAGGCGCTCGCCTTGCCGACGCCGTTTTCGGCGCGCATCGCCCGCAACACGCAACTCTTCCTCCAGCAGGAGAGCGGGACGACGCGGATCATCGATCCCTGGGGCGGCTCGTACTATGTCGAGCGCCTCACCGCCGATCTGGCCAAGAGGGCGAAAGCTCATATCGACGAGGTCGAGTCCTTGGGCGGCATGGCCAAGGCGATCGGCGCCGGCCTGCCCAAGCTGCGCATCGAAGAGGCGGCGGCGCGGGCGCAGGCGCGCATCGATTCCGGGCGCCAGACGGTCGTCGGCGTCAACAAATACCGGCCGCAAGCCGAGCGGCCGATTGAAGTCCTGAAAGTCGATAACGAAGCGGTGCGGGCGCAGCAGATCGAAAAGCTCGAGCGCCTGCGCGCCGAGCGCGATGAGGAGAAGACCCGCCAAGCCCTGGAGGCGCTGACCAACGGCGCGCGCGGCAAGGCGAACCTGCTCGCGCTCACGATCGAGGCGGCGCGCGCCAAGGCGACGGTCGGCGAAATGTCGCTCGCCATGGAGAAGGCGTTCGGCCGGCACGTCGCCGAAATCAAGTCGATCGCGGGCGTCTACCGGCGGGAGGCGGGAGTGGAGCAGGCGGCGATCGCGCGCGTCTTGCGCATGACCGAGGCGTTCCTGGAGAACGACGGCCGCAGGCCGCGCATTCTCGTCGCCAAGATCGGCCAGGACGGCCATGATCGCGGCCAGAAGATCATCGCCTCGGCTTTCGCCGATCTCGGCTTCGACGTCGATATCGGGCCGCTCTTCGCGACGCCCGAAGAGGTGGCGCGCCAGGCGGTCGAGAACGACGTCCATATCGTCGGCGTCTCGTCGCTCGCCGCGGGCCATCTGACCTTGGTTCCAGCCTTGAAACAGGCTCTTGTCCAGGCGGATCGGGCCGACGTCATGATCGTCGTCGGCGGGGTCATCCCGCCGCAGGATTTCGACGCGCTGCGCCAAGCCGGCGCCGATGCGATCTTTCCGCCCGGCACCGCGATCGCCGAGGCGGCGGCGGATTTGCTCGAGGAGTTGAACCGGCGGCTAGGGTACATGCAGAGGGGCGCGGCGTAACCCTTCTCCCCGTAGAACGGGGAGAAGGTGGCCGTGCGCAGCACGGCCGGATGAGGGGCAGCGCCGAAGTCTGTGATTAGCGTTCGTAGGGAGCGTACCCTTCGAGTCCTGCTCATCCGGCCCTTCGGGCCACCTTCTCCCCGCTTTGCGGGGAGAAGGGCTTCGCCTGCGCGCCCGACCTCACCTCAGCGCTCGTTCTATATCGTCAGCGATCGCCTCCGGCTTCACGCGGGGCGCGTAGCGCTTCACTTTCGCACCCTCGCGGTCGACCAGGAACTTCGTAAAGTTCCACTTGATCGCCTTCGTCCAGAACAGCCCCGGCGCCATCCCCTTCAGCGCGCGATAGAGCGGATGCGCGTTCGCGCCGTTGACCTCGATCTTGGCGAAGAGCGGAAAGGTCACGTGGTGCCGATCCGAGCAGAAGGCGCGGATCGCGGCTTCATCGCCCGGCTCCTGATGGCCGAACTGGTCGCATGGAAATCCCATGACGACCAAGCCGCGCTCTCGGTATCTCCGATAGAGCGCCTCGAGCCCTTCATATTGCGGCGTGAAGCCGCATTTCGAGGCGACATTGACGACGAGCCGGGCTTTGCCGGCATAGGCGCCGAACGTCTCGTCGCGCCCGTCGATGGTCTTCAAGGCGATGGCGTCGAGCGGGCTGTCCAAACATGAGCTCCATCGTGCGGAAGAGGGGTGGCGACGAGCCGCTCAGGCGTTGACGGCGCGCGATTCGATTGTCCGCGTGCGGAACGGCGCGCTCTCAGCCAGCCGCGCGCCGAAATCCTCGAACGCTTCGGCGAGCGCGCTGGCGGCGAGGCTGATCGGCGCCGTCGACAGGCGCTCGCGATGGACGAGCAGGCCGATTTCGCTATTGGCGAGGCCGGGCTCGGCCAGCGGCACATGGATGAGTTCGCCGCGCGCCAACTCGTCGACAAAGCCGGTTGGCGTGAAGAAGCCGATTCCGAGCCCGTCCCGGATCGCCTGTTTCATCAGGACCAGCGAATTCGATTTGACCCGCGCGTTGAACTGAGCGCCGCTGCGGATGAACTCGGTCTCGGAAGCGGCGTCGAGCAGCCAGGGATCGTTGAGCATGACGACCGGATGGGCGGCGCACTGCGTCAGCGTCAGGCTCGAAGAGCCGGCCAGCGGATGATCCGGCCGCATGATCGCGCCGAGCTGGAGATGGAGTCGCGCCAGAATCTCGTAGTGGCGATGGCGTCGATCAATGAACAACGTCGCGATGTCTGGCCGCGCCGCGCGCATTTCGGCGACATGCACGTCCGGGTCGGCGTCGACGACGCGGAAACTGATATTCGGGTGGCGCTTGGCCAAGGCCGCGATCGCCTGCGGCACGACGCTGACGAGCAACGAAGGAATCGAGATCAGCCGCACTTCGCCGCGAATGTCGCCGGAAAGCGCGGCGATCTCGGCGCAAGTCTTGCTCCAATCGGCGAGCGTCGCGCGCGAATGGCGCAGCATATGTTCGCCCGCCGCGGTCAGCCGCACGCCATTGCCGCGACGCTCGAAGAGCGGCGCGCCGATTTCGGCTTCGAGCTTCAAAATCTGCCGGTTCACGGCCGAGGAGGCGACGTTGAGCGATTCCGCCGCCCGCCGGATCGAGCCGAGCCGGGCGACGGCGTCGAGATAGCGCAGCACGACGGCGTGCATCCTGGCCTCGCTGAAGCGCTGCCGAAAAGGCAGCGGCCTTCGCGAAAATATATGCTTCCTTCGCTCGCCGGACCATCGTTAGTTTAGCCGAATTCCGACGGCGCTCGCCCTGGCAGACGCGCCGTCGCGGCAAGCGTAAGGATGCCTCGAAATGGCGATCCGCCTCTCCACCCGCCGCACAGTTCTGAAAGGCGGCGCGCTGGTCGCCTCCAGCCTCGCGTTTCCGACCTTCATCGCGTCGCGCGGCCGCGCCGCCGGCGGGACGCAGAAAGTCAACATGCAGCTCGGCTGGATCGTCGGCGGCAATCAGCTCGGCGAAGTCGCCGCCAAGCGGCTCGGCTATTTCGAAGAGGAGAAGATCGACTTCGCCATTCAGCCGGGCGGCCCGAACATTGACGGCGTCGCCATCGTCGCTTCGGGCCGCTACGAAATCGGCCAAGTCTCGTCGAGCCCCTCGCTGATGCTGGCGGCTTCGCAAGACGTGCCTGTCACGGGCTTCGCCGTCGGCGCCCAGAAGCATCCCTATTGCTTCTTCTCCCTGCCGAGAGCGCCGATCCGCAAGGCCGAGGACATGGTCGGCAAGAAGATCGGCGTGCAGGCGACCGGCCAGATCCTGCTCAGCGCGCTTTTGCGCAAGCACGACATTCCTGCCGACAAGGTCGAGAAAGTGATCATCGGCTCGGATATGACGCCGCTCGTTTCTGGCCAGGTCGACGCGGTGACCGGCTGGCGGACCAATACGACGGCGCTGAAGGTTCTCGGCCCGGATTACATCGCGATGCCGCTCTGGGACGAGGGCGTACGCCTTTATGCGCTGCCCTATTATGCGACGACCGAAACGCTGCAATCCAAGGCCGAGCTTCTCGCCGCATTCTTGCGCGCCGCCGGCCGCGGCTGGGCTTACGCCAAGGAGAATCCGGAAAAAGCGGTCGAACTTTTGGTCAAGGAATATCCGAACCTGGTCGCGCCGGACGAACGCGAAGCCGCCGCGATCATGCTCAGTTACGAATTCACCGACCGCACCAAGGAGTTCGGCTGGGGCAGTTTCGATCCGGCGGTGTGGCAGGAGCAGATCGATCTCTTCGACGAGTTGAAGCAATTCGCCGCAGCAAAGCCGAAGCTCGAGCAGGTGATGACGACCGCGATCCTCGATGCGACCAAGGATACGCGGCCGAAGCTCGGGTGAGCGCGAGGTACGGACATAGGGATGACAATCACGCAAACGCCGTCATTGCGAGGAGCGCAGCGACGAAGCAATCCAGGAGCCGCCGTGGCTTCTCGATTGCTTCACGTCGCTCGCAAAGACGGGTAGGAGAATGCGCGTGTCCGTCGCCACGCTAAGGAAAGACGCATCGCCCGCCCCGGTCGTGAGTCTGCGCGGCGTCAGCGTGCGCTTCGTCACCGAGCGCGGCGCGGTCACGGCGCTTCACGACATCGATCTCGACGTCGAAGACGGCGGATTTCTCACTCTGCTCGGCCCGTCCGGCTGCGGCAAGTCGACCTTGCTGCGCGTCGTTTCGGATTTGCTGCCGCCAAGCGCGGGCGCCGTCCGCGTGCTCGGCGTTCCGCCGGCGGTCGCTCGCGGCCGGCGGGACATCGGCTTCGTCTTTCAGGATTCGACGCTGCTGCCCTGGCGCAGCGCGTTGCAAAACGTCGAATTGCCGCTCGCGGTCGGCGGCGGCGGGGCGCGGCCGGGCCGGCGCACGCCGCGCGAACTCCTGGCGCTGGTCGGCCTCGGCGGCTGGGAGAACGCGCTGCCGCACGAACTTTCCGGCGGCATGCGTCAGCGCGTCGCCATCGCCCGCGCTCTCGTCAACGACCCAAAGCTTCTCTTGATGGATGAGCCGTTCGGCGCCCTGGACGAGATCACTCGCGATCGGCTCAACGAAGAGCTGCTGCGCATCTGGGAGGAGACCGGGGCGACCATCCTCTTCGTCACCCATTCGATCTATGAAGCGGCCTTCCTCGGCCAGAAGGTCCTTTTGCTCGCCGCGCGGCCGGGCCGAGTGCGCGAGATCGTCGATGTGCCGCTGCCCAACCCGCGCCATATCGCTTTGCGCGAGACGCCCGCTTTCGTCGATCTCGTCGCGCATTTGCGGCGGGTCCTGGAGGCCTGCTGATGTCGGCCCAGACCATCGACGCCCTGCCGGCCGTACCCGGTCTCGCCGAGAGCCGCGAAGACCAGCGTCGCTTCGCTCAGCGCCGCCGCGCCCTCGCGTGGCGGCGTCGCTTGCTGCCGATCGCGGCCGTCGTCCTGCTTCTCGCGCTCTGGGAGGGGGGCGTTGCGTTCTTTCATATCAAGCCGTTCATTGCGCCGGCGCCGAGCGCCGTGGCGATGCTGCTGGTCAAGAAAATCGGCCTCTTGCTGCAGAATCTTGCGCCCACCGCGATCGAAGCCGTCTCGGGCTTCATCCTCGGCAATCTCGCCGCGATCGTCATCGCCACGGTCTTCGTCTATCAGCGCACCCTCGAGGAGGCGTTCTTTCCGATCGCGGTGATGGTCCATACGATCCCGGTCATGGCCTATGCGCCGATTCTGGTTCTTCTGCTCGGCAATGGCGTGGAGGCGAAGATCGCCATCGCGGCGATGATCTGCTTCTTCCCCACGCTGGTCAATATGACGCGCGGCCTGCGCAGCGTGAGGCCGCAACAGATGGAGCTGATGCGGATTCTTTCCGCTTCGCCGCGCGAAGTCTTCTTCGAACTCAGGCTGAAGAATGCGCTGCCCTATCTCTTTTCAGCGCTCAAGATCGCCGCCGCAACCTCGGTGATCGGCGCGATCGTCGGCGAATGGATCGGCGCGACCACCGGCATCGGCGCGTTGATCATCCAGGCGACGTACAATTTCGATTCGCCGCTGCTCTACGCCACCATCGTCGTCGGCTCCGCCTTTTCGGCGCTGTTTTTCGGGCTGATCTCATGGGCCGAGCGGTACTTTCTCAAATGGAACGTCGGCGAAGCGGGATGAACGGGACACCGTCATTACGCTTGGATGTCATTCCCGCGCAAGCGGGAATCCAGGAGCGGCGGCGGCTGGAGGAGGGACCGCGCTGGATTTCCGCTTGCGCGGGAATGACAGCATTCGAGGACCAAAAGCCGTGACACAAACCGATCTCATCGCCGAAGCGGGCGGCGCGGTCCCGATCGTCTCGCGCTCCGACCTCGTCGTGGTCGGCGGCGGCCCGGCAGGAATCGCCGCCGCCATCTCCGCCGCGCGCAACGGCCTCTCCGTGACGCTGATCGAGCGCTATCCGTACCTCGGCGGCCTTGCCTCGGGCGGCATGGTCCTGGTCCTCGACGATATGTGCAACGGCGCCGAGATCACGGTGCGCGGGCTCTGCGCCGAGCTGATCGAGCGCATGGAGAGGATCGGCCTCTGCGTTGCGCCCCCCGAGGAGGATCGCCGTTCGGACGAAACCTTGTGGCGCAAATGGTCGCGCTGGGGCGTGTTCGATTTTCACTCGCATCAAAAACCGCAGCCGATCTGCTACGCGGCGGCGTTCGACCCCGATGGGTTCAAGCGCGTCGCCAATAAGATGATCGCCGAAGCCGGCGTAAACTTGCGGCTCCATTCCTGGTTCTCGCGCGCCATCGTCGAGGATGGCGTGGTCAAGGGCGTCGTCTGCGACACCAAGTCGGGGCGGCAGGCGATCATGGGCTCCGTCGTGGTCGACGCGACCGGCGATCTCGACGTCGCCGCCTCCGCCGGCGCGCCGTTCACCCACGGGTCCTACATCGTCACGACCGTATTTCGGCTCGGCGGCGTCGATGTCGAGGCGGCGGAACGCTTCGAATACGATGAGCCGGACGCGTTCAACGCGATTGATCGCGCGATCAAGAAATTGATGGGCGGCTCCTGGGACAAATGGTGGCTGCGCACGCCGCTGCCGGGAATCGTCTGGTGCAACTGCCCGCATATGGTCGGCTATGACGGGATCAAGGTCGAGGACCTGACCCGTGCGGATTTCGAAGGCCGCGATCGGATCGACGCCGTGCTAACCCACGCGCGCCAGCATCTGCCTGGCTTCGAAAAAGCCTTCGTCGTCGACGTCGCGCCGCAGATTGGCGTGCGCCAGACGCGGCTCCTCGACGGCGTCTATGTCGTCACCAAAGAGGACGTGACGCGCCGCCGGCATTTCCCGGATTCGGTCGCGCGCGGTCGCGACTACTATTATCCGTACCGTTCGATGCTGCCGCGCAATGTCGGCGGCCTGATCGTCGCCGGTCGCCATTATTCCGCGACCTCCTCCGCCCAGCGCATCTCGCGCGAAATTCCGCCCTGTATGGCGATGGGCGAGGCGGCGGGCGTCGCCGCCGCGCTCGCGCTGGAATCGGGCGTCGGCGTTGACGCGATCGACGTCGCCAAAGCGCAGGCGATCTTGCGCCGGCGAGGCGCCGATCCGGGCGACGCCCCCGCAGCGAACGCGACGTTCGACGAGGCGGCGGCCTAGGCGCATGGGTCGTCATTGCGAGGAGCGCAGCGACGAAGCAATCCATTCATAGGACTGTGATCCATGAATGGATTGCTTCGCTTCTCTCGCAATGACGGAGAGCTTCTTTTTGGAGACCATAATGACGGATAGCGCGACGCAGCCTCTTTCGGGCGTCAAGGTGATCGATTTCAGCCAGGTGATGCTCGGCCCTTGCGCGACGCAGATGCTCGCCGATTACGGCGCCGACGTCATCAAGATCGAACGGCCGGCCGGCGATCTGTCGCGCTCTTCTCTCGCCGACGATCCCGACGGGCCGAACAATCCGGTCTTCCGCAGCCTCAACCGCAACAAGCGCTCGGCCGTACTGGACCTTTCCAAGCCGGAAGGCAAGCAGGTCATTTACGATCTCGTCCGCGAAGCCGACGTCGTCGTCAACAATTTTCGCGCCGGCGTGATGGAGCGGCTCGGCTTCGGCTACGAGACGCTGGCGACAATCAACCCTCGCATCATCTCGGCTTTCGGCTCCGGCTTCGGCAAGAAAGGCCCGCTCGCCCATAAAGGCGGCCAGGACATTCTCGCTCAGGCGGTGTCGGGTCTAATCGCGCGCAAGGCCAATGCCGACGATCCTTTGACGCTCTATCCGACCGCGCTTTGCGACTACGCCGCCGGCATGCATCTGGTTCAAGCGATCCTGCTTGCATTGCTGCAGCGCGAGAAGACCGGCAAGGGCCAGGAGGTCGCGGTGTCGCTGTTCGAATCCGCGCTCGCCATGCAGATGCAGGAGGCGGCGATGTGGACGCAGCGCGGCCAGAATTTCAGTTGGGGCGCCTTTCCTTTGACCGGCGTTTTCGAAACTCAGGACGGCGCTCTGGTCCTGGTCGGCGCCTTCAAGGCCAATCCTTTGCGCGACATTTCGGCCGCGCTCGGAATCGAGGATCTGTCGCTCGACCAACGCTTCGCCACCTTCGCCGGCCAGATGGCGCATAAGAAGGAGCTGCAGGCGATTTTCCGCGAGCGTTTCGCCAAAGGTACGACGGCTCACTGGCTTGAGCGGCTGGAGGAGCAGGATTTGCTCTGCGCGCCCGTCCTCACGCTCGCCGAGGCGCTCGCGCACGAGCAGAGCCGCGTCAATGGCTCGCTGATTTCGCTGAACGGCGGCTCGATGCAAGTCGTCGGCACGCCGCTCGCCATGGCGCCATCGGCTTTCGCGTTGCGCCGCCCGCCGCCGCAGCTCGGCGCCCATGGCGCGGAAGTGCTGAGCGAGATCGGCTATTCGGCCGAGCGCATCGCCGGCCTGAAAGAGGCGGGCGTGCTGAAATGAGCGTCCTGTTCAGCGTCGAGAGCCATGTCGCGCGAGTGACGATCAACCGGCCAGAGCGGATGAACGCAGTCGATCAGGCGACCGAGGCGGAGCTGATCCGCATTTGGGAGACGATCGAGAAGGACGACAACGTTCGCGTCGTCGTGCTGACCGGCGCCGGCGAGCGCGCCTTTTGCACCGGCGCCGATATGAAAGCGGGCGGCGGCGCAACCGGGCTCGACTATTGGGCCGCGCCGCGGCCGGGCGGCTTTGGCGGCCTCGCGCTGCGCGACACGCTCGATGTTCCGGTAATTGCCCGGGTCAACGGCCATGCGCTCGGCGGCGGGTTCGAGATGATGCTCGGTTGCGACATCGTCGTCGCGGCCGAGACCGCGACGTTCGGCCTGCCGGAGCCGCGCGTCGGCCGCCTCGCTTTGGACGGCGGCGTCGCGATCCTGCCGCGCCGCATCCCTCACGTCTGGGCGATGGGCATGTTGCTCACCGGTCGAAGGATCGGCGCCGAGGAGGCGCTGCGCTTCGGCCTCGTCAACGAGGTCGTCGCGGCCGCTCGCCTAGACGAAGCGGTCGAGCGCTGGATCGCCGAACTCCTCGCTTGCGCGCCGCTCTCGGTCCGCGCCATCAAGCAGATGGTCCGCGCCGGCGAGGGTCTGAGCGCCAAGGAGGCGCAGATGCTCCGCCTGCCGGCTTTGGTCAGGGCGCTCCAATCGGCCGATCAGGACGAGGGCGTCCGCGCCTTCCAGGAAAAGCGCGCGCCGGTTTGGCGCGGCGCGTGAGGGGCGCATGACCTACGTCATCGCCTCCGCCTGCATCGACGTGAAGGACGGCGCCTGCCAGACCGCCTGTCCGGTCGAATGCATCTATGAGGGCGGACGGATGATGTATATCCAGCCCGACGAGTGCATCAATTGCGGTCTCTGCCTCTCGGTCTGCCCGGTCGAGGCCATTTTCGCGGAGGAAGACCTGCCCGCGGAGGAGCGTTCGTACCTGGAAGTCAACGCCGAGTTCTTTTCGCCGGCTGTCACTGACTGGGGCTCGCCGGGCGGGGCCAATGCGCGCTATAAGACGTGCAAGGATCACCCTCTGGTCGCGGCATTCGCCTCCGGCAAAGAGGCAGGCGGCGTGGGCGCGAAGGGTACGAGGTAAAAAAGAGAGCGCAGCTTGACGCCGCGCCAAAGCCGCCCGATGAGCGCCGCAGCGGGGCGTCGAGAAAGGATCGCGAATCCACGGAGCCGCCGCAGGTCCCGCGCCCCTGATCGCCTTCAGCGGTTTCCTCAAGATCGCGACATCCGCTTCGGCGCGATCGTTTCAGCCGAGACGTTCCCAGCGCTATCAGCCACAGGCGCTGTTCGGCCGGTAGGCGGCGACGTGGTCAATCTGCCGCCGCGGCGGATGGGGATCTCCGAAATGCCGACTCTCGGCTTTCCGGGCGGGACGGCGAGATCGCGCTGATCGGGCCAAGGCCGGCAGATTGCTCTTGCGTTAGGCGCGCGGAGCGCCTCGACAACGCCTGACGGCGTTACATTAAATCCCCGCCTCGTGAGCGCCTGATGCTCGATTTGAGCAAGCCTGCGGCTCGAGTGGCGCCGGCGAAAGCCGGAATCCGCTTTGATCAAGCCGCTGGAGGACTGCGCGGCGGAGCCGCCGGAAATGAAACGCAGCTGATTTTGCTGGTCTTCCCCGATTAAGACAGCGCCGTCGGCGCTCCTTGCTCCGGGCTTGACGCTTCCCTCGCCTCTCCCTACCTATCTTCCATGGCGCGGGCTGGATTCCCGCGTATTTTCTTTCGAGGTCGCCATGTCCGCTACCGCCAAGGTCACCGACGCTAGTTTCGAGAGCGACGTCCTGCAGTCCAAAGAACCCGTCGTGGTCGATTTCTGGGCCGAATGGTGCGGGCCATGCCGAATGATCGGCCCGTCGCTCGAGGAGATCGCGAGCGAGATGAAGGGCAAAGTCAAGGTCGCCAAATTCAACATCGACGAGAACCCGGCCGTGACCAACAAGCTCGGCATTCGCTCGATCCCGACCTTGATGATATTCAAGGACGGCAAGCTGTCGGCGCAGAAGACCGGCGCCGCCCCGAAAAGCGAACTGGTCCGCTGGATCAACGCTTCCGTCGCGGTCCAGGCCTAATTCCCCGTCATCGCGAGTGAAGGCGAAGCAATCGCTCCTGGGGCGCAGCCCTGGATGGATCGCTCCGCTCCACGCGACGACCGACGCTAAACCGGCACGCGGACGCTGGCGCGCAAACCGCCCATCGGGCTGGTCGCCAGCGTAATATCGCCGCCATGCGCGCGGGCGATGTCGCGTGCGATGGCGAGACCGAGGCCGGCCCCGCTTTCGTCCTGGTTGCGCGCTTCGTCCAGCCGATAGAAAGGCCTGAACACGTCTTCGCGGTGCTCAGGCGCGATGCCCGGCCCGTCATCGTCGACATGAACCGAGACGAAGCGCTGTTCGCGTGTCGCGTGCAGCGCAATATGGGCGCCGTGCCGCAGGGCGTTGCCGACCAGATTGGCGAGGCACCGCTTGAACGCGTTGGGCCTGAGCTTGACGGTGAGGGCGCCGCTCGTTTGGACGCTGACCTCGGCGCCCTGGCGCTCGGCGTCCGATTTTAGCTCTTCCAGCATGGCCTTGAGATCGGTCGGCGCGGCCGCTTCGCCGCCGTCGCCGCGGGCGAAGGCGAGGTACGCTTCGAGCATCCGCTGCATCTCCTCGACGTCCTTTTGCAGCGGCTCGATTTCCGCCTCCTCTTCGATCAGCGCGAGCGACAGTTTGAAACGCGTCAGGATCGTCCTGAGATCGTGGCTGACGCCGTTCAGCATGGCGGTGCGCTGTTCGACTGTCCGCTCGACTCGTTTCTTCATCTCGAGGAAGGCGTAGCCCGCCTGCCGCACCTCGCGCGCGCCGTGCGGGCGAAAATCGAAATCGCGGCCCATGCCGAAATGCTCGGCCGCTTCGGCCAGGCGCAAGATCGGCCGGATCTGGTTGCGCAAGAAGAGGATCGCGACGGCCAACAGAACGATCGAAGCGCCGAGCATCCACAAGATGAAAATATGGACGTTCGGTTCATAGGCGAGATTGCGATGCGTGATCATGCGCAGCACGCTGTCGCCGATATCGACGCGGATCTCGACCAAGCCGGAACGGCCGACCGAATCGATCCAGAAGGGACGATGGATCTGCTTCGATATCTCGTCAGGCAAGGCGCGGGTGACCGGATCGAGCTCGCTGAAGAAGGTCTTCGGCATAGGCGGCGGCAGCGGCCCGGGCGGCAGAACTTCTACGTCGATCAGGAATCGGTCGGCGCAGATCGTCTTGAGGCGATCGTCCCCGGGCCCCGGCGGGTACTCGCGATAAAGCTCGATCGCGGCGCCGATGTCGCGGGCCACCGCCGCGGAGAGGCGATGCGTCACCAGCTCCCAGTGACGCTCCATGAAGATGTAAGCGACCGCGGTCTGCAGCAGCACCATCGGCGCGATGACGATGAGCAGCGAGCGGGCGTAAAGGCCCTTGGGGAGGAGATCGGCGAGCGCGCGCGTGAATTCGCGCCAGATGAGGCGCGGCCGCGAGAACTGGGCCTTGATCGCCGGGGCGCTCATGCGCGGCGCCGACGCGAATAGAAGCCGCACCCACCATGCGTCTCGTGAGGCGACAATCCGTCGTTGTCGGAACGCGAAGCCAGCGCGCCGAGCGGAGATTCTGTCAAGGATCGCTTCGCGACCGCCTTCGGCCGTGCGCGCGAAGCGCGCGTCCTTGACAGCCTCTCTGCTCGGCGCATATGGGCCAGCGTTCCAACAATGACGGATTGTCGCCTTCGCGCCGGGGGCGGAGTTGCCGGCGAGCTGGAATCCAGGAACCGCGGCGCTTGGAGCATCCGCCGCGCCACATTTCCGCTTGCGCGAGAATAGCAGCTCAAACTCGATCGCCCCTCAACCATCGTCTCACCCATCGACGACGAGGCGATAGCCGGCCCCGCGCGCCGTCTGGAGGTACACCGGATTGGCCGGATCGATCTCGATCTTGCGCCGGAGCCGGTTGATCTGGACGTCAATCGTCCGCTCGCTCGCTGCGCTGCCCGAGCCCGCCAGCGCCTCTCGCGAGACGCTCTCGCCGCATCTTTCGCTGAGCAGGCGCAGGATTTCGCGCTCGCGCTCGGTTAGGCGGACGATCTCGTCGTTGGCGCGCAATTCGCCGCGCTCCAGCGAGAAGCTGAACGGCCCGAAGCGCACCAGCGCCACGTTGGGTTTGGCCGGCGCCGGCTTGGCGCGCCGCAAGATCGAGCCGACGCGCAGCAGCAATTCTCGCGGCTCGAACGGCTTGGCGAGATAGTCGTCGACGCCGATTTCGAGGCCTTTGACGCGATCTTCCGGTTCGCCGCGCGCGGTCAGCATCAGGATCGGCACTTGCGAGGTCTCGCGCAGCGAGGCGGCGAAGTCGAAGCCGTTATCGCCGGGCATCATCACGTCGAGCACGATGAGCTCGAAGGCGAGGTGCTCCAGATAGGCGCGCGCCTCCTCGGCGCTGGCGGCGCTGGTCGCGCGATAGCCGTGGCTGCGCAGGTACGTCGACAGAAGATCGCGGATGCGACGGTCGTCGTCGACGATGAGAATATGCGCCGCCTCGTCGTCGGGGACTTTGCGCAGCGCGCTCATGCGCCTCGCTCGGGATTTTTCATGCCGATCAGCTCCATCACGCGGCCGCGTTCGTGCGGGTCGACCATGGCGAGAAGAAAGTCGAAGGCCCGCTCGCGGCCTTCCGGCCCGAGCCCCTCCATGGCGCGCGCAAAGCGCTTTGTCTGCAACAAGGCGAGATCGCGGGCGAGCCGCGAGCCTTTCGCGGTGGTGAAGAGCTGGCGATGGCGGCGATCCTGCGCGCCCGCCCGCGCCTCGATGAACGACTTGGCGACCAGCTCTTTCAGGACGCGATTGAGGCTCTGCTTGGTGATCTTCAAAATGTCGAGGAGTTCGGCGATGGTGAGGCCAGGCTGGCGGCTGACGAAATGGAGCACGCGATGATGGGCGCGGCCGAAACCATAAGTCTCGAGCAGCCGGTCGGCGTCGCCGACAAAGTCGCGATAGGCGAAAAAGAACAGTTCGATCAAGTCGTAAAACGGCGCGGCCTCGTCGCGCGAGGCCTGGGCCGGCGCGGCGGATTTCACAGCAATTTCCATCATTCCGGCCAATTACGTCAGCAATGTTGACATATTTTCGGGTTCTGCTATCTTATCCAAGCGAGGCGAATTTAAGCCCATGCGCGGCTGAATTCCAAACCAGCCTCTCGAGCGTTAAGGAGGAGCGACATGGCGGGTCCGGCGTTTGACGATCGCGACGGCGTCATCTGGTATGACGGTCAACTGGTCAATTGGCGCGACGCCAAGGTCCATGTCCTCACGCACGCCATGCATTACGCCAGCGCCGTCTTCGAGGGCGAGCGCGCCTATGGCGGCGAGATTTTCAAATCGACCCAGCATTCCGAGCGGCTGAAGGAATCGGCGCGCATTCTCGATTTCGAAATCCCGTATTCGGTCGCCGAGATCGACTCGGCCAAGGCCCTCGTGCTGCAGAAAATGAATCTCGCCGACGCCTATGTCCGCCCGATCGCCTGGCGCGGCTCGGAGATGATGGGCGTCTCGGCCCAGCACAACAAGATCCATCTCGCCATCGCCGTCTGGGAATGGCCGAGCTATTTCGATCCGGCGCAGCGCATGAAAGGCATCCGTCTCGACATCGCCGAATATCGCCGGCCCGATCCGACGACCGCGCCGGCGCGCGCCAAGGCGGCCGGGCTCTACATGATCTGCACCATCTCCAAGCATCGGGCCGAGCGGCGCGGCTACGCCGACGCGCTGATGTACGATTGGCAAGGCCGCGTCGCCGAATGCACTGGCGCCAACATCTTTTTCATCAAGGACGGCGTCATCCACACGCCGATCGCCGATTGCTTCCTCGCTGGCATCACCCGCGAGACGGTGATCGAGCTCGCCCGCCGCCGCGGCATCGAAGTCGCCGAGCGCCGCATCATGCCGGAGGAGCTGTCGAGCTTCACCGAATGCTTCATCACCGGCACGGCGGCGGAGGTCACGCCGGTCGGCGAAATCGGGCCTCACAAATACACGCCCGGCAACATCACCGGCGCGCTCAGCGACGACTATACTGCGGCGGTGCGGCCGCGGGCCAAAGCGGCGTAAGCTCGCGCGAGCCCCTCTCCCTTTCGAGACCTCCGCAAAATAGGTGTTAAGCACACGCGGTGTCCTTTGTGCTTCCTTCGTGACCTTGGTGTTTGACATCTTTCAACACAAAGGTCGCCAAGGAAGCACAAAGATCACAAGGACGCATGATCAGAGCTATTTTGCAGAGGTCTTCTTTCGGAGAGGGGAGTTAGTTACGTCGACAGAGCCGCCACGTTCTCGCGCTCGCCGCTCTTGAGTTTGCGGTCGATCTCGCGGAGATCGGCGTCCTCCAGCGTTTCTTTCTGCAGCAGCAGCTTGGCCCCTTCCTCCAACAGGTCGCGGCGGCTTTTGAGGATGGATAAAGTACGATCGAAAATCTGCTCGATCAGGCGCTGCACCGCTTGATCGATCATATGCGCCGTCTCGTCGCTGTAGCGGCGTTCGCTCCAGCCGACCGCCTGCGGCGCGCCGACCAGGAAGGGCGAGCGCGGGCTCTCGTATGAGACAGGGCCCAGCGTCTTGTCCATGCCGAAGCGCATGATCATGTCGCGGGCGATGTCGGTGACTTTGGCGAGATCGTCGGCGGCGCCGGTCGAGAGATGGCCGAAGACCAGCCATTCCGCTGCGCGGCCGCCGAGCAGCACCGCCATCCGGTTCTCCAGCTCCTCGCGGGTCATCAAATAACGGTCCTCGGTCGGCCGCTGGATCGTATAGCCGAGCGCGCCGACGCCGCGCGGGATGATCGAGACTTTATGGACCGCGTCGGTTCCAGGCAGGGACAGAGCGATCAGAGCGTGGCCCATTTCATGATGGGCGACGACGTCGCGCTCCTTCGGCGTGATGATGCGCTTGCGCCGCTCGAGCCCGGCGACGATGCGCTCGACCGCGCGGGTGAAATCGTCCATCGCGATTTCCGAGGCGTTGCGGCGGGTCGCGATCAAAGCCGCCTCGTTGACGAGATTGGCGAGATCGGCGCCGGTGAAGCCGGGCGATAGCGCCGCGATCTTTTCCGGGTCGACGTCGCCGGCGAGGCGGTGGCCTTTAAGATGGACTTTCAGAATGTCGATGCGGCCGGCCTTGTCCGGCCTGTCGACGAGGACCTGACGATCGAAGCGGCCAGCGCGCAGCAGCGCGGGATCGAGGATTTCGGGCCGGTTGGTGGCCGCGAGCAGGACCAGGCCGGTGCGCGGATCGAAGCCGTCGAGCTCGACCAGAAGTTGGTTGAGCGTCTGCTCTTTTTCGTCGTGCCCGCCATAGGGAAAGGCGCCGCGGGCGCGGCCCAGCGCGTCGAGCTCGTCGATGAAGATGATGGCCGGGGCCTTGGCGCGCGCTTGCTCGAAGAGATCGCGCACCCGCGCCGCGCCGACGCCGACGAACATTTCGACGAATTCCGAGCCCGAGATCGAGAAAAACGGCACGCCGGCTTCGCCGGCTACCGCGCGAGCGAGCAGGGTCTTGCCCGAGCCGGGCGGCCCGACCAGCAGCACGCCTTTCGGCGTGCGCGCCCCGAGCCGGCCATATTGCTTGGGGTCTTTCAGGAAGCGGACGACTTCGGCGAGCTCTTCCTTGGCCTCGTCGACGCCGGCGACGTCGGCGAATGTCGTCTTGGTGTTGGTTTCGACATAGATTTTCGCCTTGCTGCGGCCGATCGACATCAGGCCGCCGAAACCTTGGTTCTGGGCGACGCGGCGAAACCAGAACATCCAGATGCCGAAAAAGATCAGCGTCGGCACCACCCACGACAAAAGCTCGTTCAGGAACGTGTCCTGCGGCACGCTGGAGAAGCGCACATTGTTCTGGGCGAGCAGGTTGGCGAGGTCGGGCGGAACGCGGTTGGTGACGAAAGTCCCGGCGCCGTTGACCGGCTGCTTCCAGTGGCCCTCGATATATTCGCCGGAAACCTTGACCTCGGAAATCTTGCCGGCCTTCAGGTCGTCGAGGAATTCGCTATAGGGAATGATTGCGGCGTGCTGGCCGAAGGTCCAGAGCTGCTGGAGCAGGACGACGCCGATCAAGGCGGCGACGAAATACCAGATATGCCATTGTTTTTTTCGATCCATCGGAAAGCTCCCGCCGGCTGGGCGCCCCATACGGCTCGCCGCTTTCGGAAAAACCCGGAACGGCGGACACGGGTTCCGGGCGGCTGGCCGGGCGGCTCGCGCGCGAGAGGCAACGCGCCGCCTCGTCGCCTCTTCGCCCGGCGCGCGAGCGGCTCGACCCTAAGGCGAGGCGGATACGGGCTCGCGGTCCGAAGCGGCGTCTTCCGCCTCGACTCGGTTGCGGCCCAAAGACTTTGCTCGATAGAGCGCCTGATCGGCGCGCCGCATCAAAGCCGCGAAATCCGGCACATCGCCAACCGCCTCGGCCACGCCGGCGCTGGCCGTCAGGCGGATTGGGGCGCCGTCCACGACGATGACCTCCTTCGCGATCGCGCGAACGAGCCGCTCGGCGGCGGCTTTCGCCTGAGCGAGATTGGTCTCGGGAAGCAATACGGCGAATTCTTTGCCGCCGACCCGCGCGATCACGTCGGACTGACGCCGAACTCCGCCGCAGGCAAGGGCGATCGCCGCCAACGCCCTGTCGCCGGCGGCATGGCCGTGCGTATCGTTGATCGACTTGAACCTGTCGATATCGAGCATGATGAGCGAGAGCGGCCGCTGGTAACGCTCGTGACGAATCCATTCGATTTCGGCTATCTCCAACAGATGTCGCCGGTTGGGAATGCCGGTCAGAGCGTCAATGCGAGCGATGGTCTCGAGTTCCGTGGCGTGCAGGTCGGCAGACCTCCTCTCCTTGATTGCGAGCGGCAGCCATCGCCACAAAAGCAGGACGAGCACGACGCTGCCTGAAGCGATGTTCAGAAGCTTGGGCAGGATGAGCAGTCCGGGCCGGCCGAGGAGTTCGACCAGTCCGTGCGGAAAGATCCCGTATTGCGCGCCGAAATACGCGCCGAAATAGAGGTTCTCGATGATGTTTCGCGCCGTATCGATGGCGAGGACGGCCAATAGCAGCCGCGTGCCGCCATAGGCGCGGGGGCTACGGACGAAAAAGAATGCGATCGTTCCGAGCACCAGCGCCCAGAGGACAACGATCGCCCAGTACACATACGCTGCGGCCGCACTCATCGGTCCAGCTCGCCAAGACGCGCTGGGGGGCCTCAAAGGGAAGGCACCCCACAACTTTATCGATGAAAGTAATTATTTCTTTCTTAACAGGCGAAAGAGCGAATGTTGTTTCTTCGCTCAGGCCGCCGCCGAGAAATTTCGTTCCCGCGCTTGTCGAGGGAAGGGAGCCCCGCCGCGCGGCCGGGCTCCGATCGACATCAACGCAACAAGTCAGCGAGGATGTTCAAGCCTCCCACTCCGGCGACATCTGTACCGTTCCAGTTGATGCTGTTGTCCCCATAGCTGTTGACGTCCCCGGTCGAGTTGTCTTGAATTCCCGTCTGGTTCCTCACGACGACCGAACGACGGAGCAGCACGACCGACGAGTTCTCGGCGTCGATGCCGGCGCCGCTGTTGGAGTCGATTTGGCTCGCATCCACCATCACCACCGTTTCGACGGCGGGCGGCGCGCTGTTTATATTGGCGACGTCGATCCCGTCGGCGTGATTGCCGTCCAAAACGCTGTTCGCGATCGTGACGGTGGTGGGCGCCGAGGCGCTGTTTTGCGTATTGATGACGATTCCGCTCAAGTTGTTGTCGATGATGGCGCGGCTGATCGAGCCCTTGGCGGTCGTCGTCCCTGTCGGATCGTATTTGATGCCGACGCCGCTATTATTGGCGACCGTGGTGTTCGAAATCGTGAAGGTCACGTTGCTCGACGTCGGCAGAATGGAAACCCCATCGCCGTTGAAGGCTTCGATGGCGCAATTCTCGATCGTCAGGCTCGACCCCGAGGTGAACAGGACTCCGACGCCGCCGGTCCCCAGGCCATTGATGTTGAGGCCTCTCAAGATTACGGCGTCGCCGGCACCCGCGTTGATCGCGATCGCGGCGGCGGACGAATTTCCCTGCAACACGCCGGCGGTGCCGACCCCGTCGTTGACGACGCTGACCGCGTGGGAGATCGTCGCCGGTCCGTAGCCGGCCGGGTCGAGAATATCGACCTCGCCGCCGGGCATGACATTGTCGATCGCGAATTGCAGGGTACGGCATGGATTTGTCGGAACGGCACAGCCGGCCGCGTCCACGCCGTGACCCGAAATCCAGATACGCCGGGTGGTCCCGGTCTGCGCATGGGCGGAGACAATTAGGGATATGAAAGCCGCAAGCGCCGTCGCGGCGAAGCAGAACGATGTATTCATCTCGTTCTCCCCTGTACGGGGCGGGAGCGCGGAACTGCGTCCCGCTGACAAAAAGGTTACGAAATACTTTCAGAACCGTAGAGAGGGACAGCGACAAAAAGTCGCGAAAGTGTTCAACAGCCCCATAACGGAATAGGCGCGATTCTAGCGATCTTCAGGGGGAAGCGTCCGGCGTTCCTTTGCATCGATGACGGGCCGTCTATTGTACGAGGTACGGCTCGGTTCGCAGACGCGCACGCAGCTTTCATTCTTCAGCGGTTAAGAAAGGTCAATCCCGAACCGAGCCGCAGCGGATCGCGTACGATGAAGGGCGTCGATTTAAATGCTCCGCGTAGCGACTGGCCGACAGGACGGGCGTCATCGCGACGTCCGCCAGGCGACCCGGCGCCCTGCGCTGAGTTTCGCGTTATGTGTCTTAAAGCTGGGTCCCGACTGCCGTAAACGGGCGTCATTCGAGGCGCGGAGCGCGGCGGCGTCGGGCGAGACAGGCTGCCGAATGGGCTACGCCGCCGACGATTTTCTCCTCAAGGCCGCTTCTCCTGAAGCTCTCATCACAGCGTTTCGGCCTGAATCCTTCGCCCTGTACAGCGCTCTATCGGCAAGGTCGACGAGAGAGACGGCGTTTGCTGCGAAGTCATGCGGGCCTAGAGCAGCCACGCCGGCGCTGATCGTCGGGCACTTGATCTTGGCGCCGTCATATTCGATGGAAAGCTCCGAGACCGCTCGCCTGATGCGTTCGGCGACGTCGAAGGCGCCCTTCTCGTCGGTATGAGGCAAAAGGACCGCAAACTCCTCCCCGCCATATCTCGCAGCCAGGTCGTCTGGCCGGTGAATGACGCCGCCGATCGCGCGACTGACCAGCCGCAGACATTCATCGCCGACCGGGTGGCCATATTGGTCGTTGAAAGGTTTGAATCGATCAACATCCATCATGATCAGGGCGAGTTCTCCCTTGCCGCGCTTCGCCCGCCGATATTCCCTTTCAAGGGCGTCGTCGAAGACTCGCCTATTGGCGAGACCGGTCAGGGGGTCTTCTCTCGCGAGAATCTCCAGTCGCCGGTAGGCTTCGGCCAGTTGCTCCTCGATCGCCTTTCTGGCGGAGATGTCCCTTATCGTCCCGACGATTCCGGTCGGGGCCCCGGTGTCCGAATCGCGAAGCAGTCGGTATTGCGCTTCGATCCAGATCCAACGGCCGTCGCGATGTCGCCTTCGCGCGACAACCGTCTGACGATCAGCGCGGCCAGACTGCAAGGATTTCAGCGCCTGCGACACTCGGGCCGCGTCTTCCGGATGAGCCATCTGGCCGGTTCTTTCGCCGAGCAGTTCTCCAGGCTCATAGCCGAAAATCTCGCGGCAGGCCGGCGACACGTAGCGACGCGACAGATCGAGGTCCAGCAACAGGACAATATCCGTGCTGTTCTCGGCAAGAAGGCGATAACGAGCCTCGCTCTCCTTCAGGCGCTCCTCGGCTTCTATGCGTTTATCGATGTTGCGAATGATGAGCAGATGTCTGGTTTCGCCATCGAAGGACTTGACGAGCCGTCCCGCAGATTCGACCCAGACATAGCCGCCATCCTTGCGTTTCATCCGGTACGCCAGGCTCACGTCCGAGTCGCTTTCAAGGAACGTCCGTCGGAGCTTGTCGAAGTCGTCGGGATGAACCGCGTCTTTCGTCCTGATGCTCAGCATTTCTTCCGGCTCGAAGCCGAGAAGCGATCGGCAGGCCGGCGAAGCGTAGTAGCGCTTTCCATTGCTGCCGACCAGCATGATGAGATCGGTCGAATTCTCCGCCAGGAAACGATAGCGGGCTTCGCTCTCCTGAAGCAGCTTCTCGGCGCGAACGCGCTCTTCGATGTCGCGGCCGACCGAGTGGATGGCCGTGACGCGGCCATCCGCGTCTCTGAGCGCTCGATTGGTCCATGCGATCCAGCGCTTTTCGCCGCTGGACAAGATTGTTTGATTCTGGCCTTCCATACCGTGGTCGACGGCGCATACCGCCCGGAAATGCTGCGCCAGTTGTCGCCGCGACTCCGGCGGCGTGAGTTCGAATATGCTCACCCCGACCATTTCATCGGGCGTTCTGCCGTAAAGCTTTGCATAGGCATGATTCACGAAGAGAAGCTCGCCGTCCGGCGTCGCCAGCGAGAGAAATTCCGATTGGTCTTCGACAAGCCTTCGGTAACGCGCCTCGCTCTCCTGAAGCTTTCGCTCGGCCGTCCGCAGAGCCGTCACATCCGTGATCACAGAAAGCGAGACGCGAGCGTTGCGCACCGGATCGAAATCGAGGACGCCGGATAGAAGCACATCTATCGTACGGCCGTCCTTGCAGACGAATTGGTATTCGACATTGTCGCACCGCCCGGTCTTGAAGAATTCGGGCAGCACCGTTCTGACGGCTCGTTCGCGAGATTCCGGCGTCAGAAAATCGCTCGACAGGCGACCTATGACTTCATTCCGGGAATAGCCGAGCTTCTTCAACCAGGCGTCGCTCACGGCGACGATGCGCCCATTCTCGTCGATCGAATGCGACATTGCCGGCGTAGCTGCGGCCCGCCGCTCCAACTCCGCCCTCAGTGCCTCTACCTCGTAAGGGAGACCGATCTGTCGAGAATGCGGATCGTCCATGGTCGAATGCGAATGAAGCCGGCGCTGCTGTTCTTCTATACCTTACCAACTAACGATCGTTATCGTCAGCGTCGCGCCTGCTTCAGATAGTTAACAACGCGTCGACAGCCATTGTTGCTTTCTACGCGTTATCGTTGATCGGCGTTTCACGGCGGCAAGTCCGAAGCTCCGACATCCAAAACCGCGCTTTGCTCGCGATGCGCGGCGTCCAAGCCGGCGCTGATCACGTAAGCGCCCGGAGCGATCCGCCAGCGCCGCGCCGCCTCGTCGAAATGGGCGAGGAGCCGAGGATCGATCTCGAGCGTCACGCGCCGCGCTTCGCCTGGCTGCAATTCGAGCCTGCGCCAGCCGACAAGCCGCAGCGGGATCGAAAGCTCGGCCGGCCCGGACAGATAGAATTGCGGGATCGCGACGCCGGCGCGGCCGCCGACGTTCCGCACCGTCGCGCTCGCCGTGACGAGGCCGCCGTTTGTCGACGCGGCCAGGTCGCTCAAGGCAAAGCTCGTATAGGAAAGTCCGAAGCCGAAGGGAAAGAGCGGGCGTTCGCCCCGTTCGGCGAACCATTTGTAGCCGACCGCCGCGCCCTCGTCGTAGCGCGCGACGAAGATCCGGCCATAATGGCCGCCGCGCCCGACCGGGCCGCGCGGCGCGCCTTTCGGATCGCCCGGGACCCTTGCGCGCGGCAACTGCGCTTCGTTCTCGGGGAACGTGACCGTAAGGCGGCCCGACGGATCGATTGCGCCGGAAATCGCCTCGGCGACAGCTTGGCCGCCCTTCTGGCCCGGATACCAGGCCTGGATCACGGCCCCCGCGCGATCGAGCCATGGCATGAGAACCGGACCGCCGGTTTCGAGCACGACGATTGTCCGAGGATTGGCGGCGGCGACCGCTTCGATCAGCTTGTCCTGCCGGTTCGGCAGCACGAGATCCGGCGCGTCGGCCGTCTCCGCCATCCATTGATAAGCAAAAACAATGGCGGCGTCGGCTTGCGCGGCGAGCTTCGCCGCACGGCCCGGATCGCGACCGTCGTCATACTCGATCCGCGCGCCGGGAAACTGCCCTTTCAGCGCTTCGAGCGGCGAAGATGGATCGAAGATCAGGTCGCCTTCGATCAGCGCGCTCGGCTCAGCGACGGCGACGCCGCCGCGCGGGAGCACCTGGGACGAGCCGCCGCCCGAAAGCACGCCCTTGTCGGCATGGCCGCCGATGACCGCCAATCGCCTCGCCTCCGCCGACAGCGGCAGGACGCCGTCATTTTTCAGGAGAACGAGGCCTTCGCGCGCGATCTGCAGAGCTGTTCGGTCGCTCGCCTGGGCGTCGATCGCGCCAGGCCGCGGCGGATCGTCATAGAGGCCGCAGGCGAAGATCGAGGTCAAGATTCGCTCGACCATGTCGTCCAGCCGCGTCTGCGGCACGGCGCCGGCGGCGACGGCTTTGGCCAGCGGCAGGTCGAAAAAGTTCTGCGTGTCGAGCTGCTCGCCGGATTCCTGATCGAGCCCGGCCAGCGCCGAGCGGACGGTCGAGTGGACCGCGCCCCAATCGGACATGACATAGCCCGGGTAGCGCCAATCGCCCTTCAACACTTGGTTCAACAGCCAATCGTTCTCGCAGGCATAGACGCCGTTGACCTGGTTATAGGCGCACATGACGCTGCCGGCATGACTTCGCTCCAACGCGATCTCGAAGGCGAGGAGGTCCGATTCCCGCGCCGCCGCCCGGTCGATCTGCACGTCGAGCGCGACGCGGTCGGTTTCCTGGTCGTTGAGAGCGAAATGCTTGAGGGTCGTCACGATATGCCGGCTCTGCGCGCCGGCGACCGCCGCGCCGGCCATGGCCCCGGAGAGCAGCGGGTCCTCGGAGAAATACTCGAAATTTCGCCCGCCGCGCGGATGGCGAACGAGGTTGACGGCGCCGCCGAGCAACACGGTAAAGCCCCTGGCGCGGGCCTCGGCGGCGACCGTCGCGCCCTGACGGCGGGCGAGAGCTTCGTCCCATGACGAAGCCAGCGCCAGGTCGGACGGCATGGCGGTGGCGGCGTCGCCGCGCCGAATGTGGCCCGGATTGGCGACGCCGAGCTCAGCGTCCGTCTCCTGCAGAGCCGGAAGGCCGAGCCGGGGAATTCCCGGGACGTAGCCGGCCGAACCGATCGCCCCTGCCGGTTTTGGCTCGTGGCCCCAAGGCGCGCCAAGTCCGCCATGGACCAGCGACAGTTTCTCCTGCTGAGACATCTGGCTGAGCGCCAGTCGGGCGCGCAAATCCGGCGCGAGCGACGGATCGTCCCATGGCCGGCCGCCGGCAAAACCGGGCTGGGTCGCCGAAAGCGCGAGGAGCGCGAGCGCCGCGGCGCGAATGCAAAGCGCGACGACTCCGGCGCTACGCTCGAACGCGATTGGCGGGCGCTTTCGCCTGACCATCGTCCGGCGCGACGGCTGGCGGAACGTCAGCCGCGGCCGGCGCAGGCGCGCAGCGCCGTTTCGCTCAGGATCATCACGGCCTCCTTGGCTCCATCGCCGCCGGCGCAAAAGATATGAAGCAAAGAATGCGGCGGCGTTGCGAGCGGCGCGGAAACGCCGCCGGAGCGCGAACTTTCGGCCCGCGCGCCCCGTTTCCGGCGAACCATTGACGGAGCGTGTCGATGACCAAGGATCACAAGCGCGAACTCGCTGAATTCATCATTCGCAAAGCTTTCGATCCGGTCTTGAGGGCGAAAGCGGATGGACGGTCGGACGCGGACAAGCGGGCGCTGGAGCATGTCCAGAAAGCGACCCAAGCCGAGATCGAACGCTACCGCAATTACGGCTCGGCCGAGGAAGTCTTGACCAATTTCAAGCGCGATCTGCGCTCCCCGCCGGCGAAAAAAGTTCATGCGGAGTTGCGACGCCTCAATCTGCCGACCATCCAGGACATCGAGGACGAGGTCGAGAAGAAAGCCGAGGCGCTGACCGGCTGATCGCGGTTCGGCTGCATCCGAAAAAGAAAGTCGGCCCCGCCAAGCAGCTTAACGGGGCCGACATAATCGCGCGGCTGATCTTCCGCGCGAGGCGGGCGCCGCCCACAGAGGAAGAGCAGGTCCGCCGTTTCGCTCGCAGAGCGAGGGGGGCGCATCGCGAGCGTCAAATCAACGCTGGGTTCAGCGACGAGGGCGCAAATCCAGGGCGAAAAATACAGTACGACGGCGCACCATGCGGCGTCGCGCCGATGGCCAATCGAACCAGCCCATGCTTGCCTCTGGGACGGCGGGGGCAGCGGAGCAAGGTCATGGCTGCTGTGTTCGTCTTTGCAACCATCGCCGCGATCGTGGCGGCGTTCGCCGCCTCTCTTCTCCTCGATTCCCGCTCGCGTTCAGGCGAGACGTAGTCGTCGGCGGAATTTCGTCGACAGGAAGGCGCGTCCGAAATCGCCTGGAACTCTCCAGCATGCGCGAGGTTAGGCCGGCATTGGAGAAGGCGGGTGATGTGATGAGCGCCAGCGGACTCGAAGTCTTCGACAAAACGCTGCAAACCACCAATCTTTGGCTGAACGACCTCATGGAGGAGCTTGGCCCGGACCGGCAGGTCGCGTGGCGCGCGCTGGGCGCCGTGCTGCATGTCCTGCGCGACCGGCTCACAGTCGAGCAGGCGGCGCATCTGGCGGCGCAGTTGCCGCTACTCGTCCGGGGCCTCTATTACGATCAATGGCGGCCGGCCGGGAAGCCGGAGAAAATCTCAACGCGAAGCGAGTTCGTTGACCGCATCGCCGCCGGACTGGCCGATATCCGGCCGGTCAATCCGGAAAGCGCGACGCGCGCGGTGCTGAAGAGCCTCCCCCGGCATATCGACGCCGGCGAATGCGAGAAGCTCATCCAGGAGCTGCCCAAAGATATCCGCAACCTATGGCGGACCGAGTTGGGCCAAGCCGGCGCCGCCGCGCCGTCCCGCGCCTAAGGCGAACTCTTCCGCAACAGGCGTCTGCGCCACTGGCTGGGCCCGCGATCAGGCCGCCCGCTCAGTCGCCCGGGCTCGAATGCGGAACTTGCGTTGCGCCGACGGGTTAAGGAATATCACGCCCGCCACGGGCCTTCGCCCCAATCCCGGTTCTTCCAGTGGAGCTTATCGCTTCCTCCACGCTCCTCCTGATCGTTTTCTTTCTTGTTCTGCGCGCCATCGGCCAGGCGCGGGCTCTCCGCGCCCTCGAACCGTCGCGCGCTATCTGGGACGAGAAAGCGCCTGAACTCGCCGTGATCGTCCCGGCCCGAAATGAAGCGACGAATATCGGCGCCTGCCTGACGAGACTGGCCGCTCAAACCTATCCGGCGCAGCGTCTTTCGATCATCGTGGTCGACGACAATTCCAGCGACGGCACCGGCGCAATCGTCGCCGACTTCGCCGAACGGCGGGCCAATATCAGCGTCGTGCGAAGCGGGCCTTTGGCGAAAGGCTGGACCGGCAAATCGCAAGCGTGCTGGATCGGCGCGCGATCGGCGCCGGCCGAGGCGGAATGGCTCTGCTTCGTCGACGCGGACACCCGCGCCGAGCCGCGACTGATCGCCTCGGCCCTTGCCGCCGCAACGCAATCCGGGGCCGACCTCCTGTCGCTCGCGCCGCGTCAACTCCTGGCGAGCTTCGCCGAACGGCTGATGATTCCCTGCGGCCTCTATCTGTTGAGCTTCAGTCAAAATCTGTCGCGCCTGCAGGCGGCCGACAGCGAGGACGTCAGCGCCACCGGCCAATTCATGCTGGTCCGGCGCGCCGCCTATGAGGCGGTCGGCGGCCACGCCGCAGTCGCCGGCGCGATCTGCGAAGATCTGGAGCTGGCGCGGCGGCTGAAGCGATCGGGCCATTCCGTCCTTCTGATGGACGGCGCTCGGCTGATCTCCGCCCGCATGTATGACGGCTGGCGCACGCTGTGGCTGGGCTTCGCCAAGAACCTCCTCGACATGTTCGGCGGCGCAGCGGCGTCGCTGACCATGGCCGCCGCGGCCGTGGCGCTGAGCTGGGGCCTCGTCTTGGCGCCGATCGCCGATTTCCTCCATTGCCAGGGCGGCTCGCCCTTGGCCTGCGCCGCGCTCGGCTTGGCTGCGCCGGCGGCGCTCGCCGCATTCGGCTTCCATATCGCCGGCGCGCTCTATCTCGGCGCGCCGCTTTGGTACGGCTTTCTCTTCCCTCTCGGCTACGGACTTGGCGCGCTTATGGTTTTAGACGCGGTCCGGCGCCGCGCGACAGGCCGCGTGCCCTGGAAGGGCCGCGTCTATCATGGCTAAGACGGACGGCGAGAGAGAGGCGGCTCGCCAGATCGACCTCGTCGCCGTCCTGCTGGTCGCCTTCGCGATCCTTGTCTTCCTCTATCTCATTCATGTCTTTCTCTTGCCGTTCGTCGTCGCCGGGGCGATCGCCTATATTCTAACGCCGCTCGTCGACCGGCTGGCGCCGAAAGGCGGCGCGCCGCGGGCCTTCGCCGCCCTGGGCGTTTTCTCGGTGCTTGTCGGGCTCGTCGCCGGCCTCGTCTACTTCGCCGGGCCCGTCCTGGTTCAGCAGGCGATCGGAACGCTGGCCCATTTTCAAGATCTTATCCAGCGGTTGCTGGAGCGGCTTCTAGGCAATTCGCAGGTTCAATTTCTGGGCGCGCAAACCAGCGCGGCGGAGCTCGCCGCGAGCTTCACCGCCTCCCTACGGGACCTCGCCCGGGAGGCGGGCGCCGCGCTCAGCCTGCTCGGATGGACCTTTGGCGGCGTGTTCGGTTTCTTCCTGACCCTCACGCTGCTCGCTTATTTCCTGGTCGACGGGCGCAAGATTCTACGCGGGCTGCTCTGGATCTTTCCGCCGCCTTGGCGGCCGCGAACCGCGCGCATCATGCTCGATCTGCATCCGATTCTGCTGCGCTATTTCGTCGGCATCGCGATCGTCATCATCTACGCAAGTTTCGCCGCCTATCTCGGTCTCGGCTTCTTCCTGCGGCTCCAACATGCAGCGTTTCTCGCCGTCGCCACCGGCATTCTCGAAGTGGTGCCGGTGGCCGGCCCAGCCCTCGCCGCCATCATCGCCGGGCTGGCCGCGCTTCAAGAGGCCAAGGGGATTTGGAGCATCGTCGACTATGTCATCTACGCATCCGCGCTCCGGCTCTCGATCGATCAACTGGTCGGCCCGTTGGTCCTCGGCCGCGCCGCCCGCCTCAACCCGCCGCTCGTCATCTTCTGCTTCCTGACCGGCGGACTTCTCTTCGGAATCGCGGGGGTCATCCTGGCCGTCCCAGCCGCGTTGACCATCAAGGTGGCGTTGGCGGCGATGTATCGCGAGCCGCTTCTAGGCCCCTTGAAGACGATCGCCAGCCAATCGGAATAGCGCTTGTTGGAGGAGGATCGACGCCGATGTCGTTGCGCCAGCGCGCTCTCAACCGCATCCGCCGCAGCTTGGCGGATGAGAACTTGCCGCTGCGGCTGGCGTTTTGGGACGGCGAGACGTTCGACTTCTCGCCCGCGCCGACGGTCACGCTGACGCTGCGCTCGCCCTCGCTCATTCGCGACTTCGCCACCGGCCGGATGACGCGTCTGGCGGACGCCTATGTTCGCGGCGATCTCGGCGTCGACGGGCCGATCGAAGATATCCTCGCCGCCGGAATTCGTTTGGCCGAACGGATCGGCAGGGCCTCATCGCTGGTCAAATTCGTCTCCGGCCTCGGCCGGCTGCGCCCGCGCGGCAGGAAGACCGACGCCGAGAACATCCGCCGTCACTACGACGTCTCGAACGATTTCTACGCTCTGTGGCTCGACCGCACGATGACCTATTCCTGCGCCTACTTTCAGCGCGGCGACGAAGGCATCGATGAGGCGCAGGCTCAGAAGCTCGAGCACATTTGCCGCAAGCTCCGGCTCGAGCCGGGTCTGCGGCTGCTCGACATCGGCTGCGGCTGGGGCGGGTTGCTCAGCTATGCGGTCGGCTCGTATAAGGTGGCCGGCGTCGGGATCACCAACAGCGCCGCCCAATATGAATACCTGCGCAGCCGGCGCGCCGGCGCGCCCGGTCTGGAGTTTCGGTTGCAAGATTACCGAGATCTCGCCGGCGGCGCCTCGTTCGACCGCATCGTCTCGGTCGGCATGTACGAGCATGTCGGCCTCAAGCGGCTGCAAGAGTATTTCTCGTTGATCGCCGGGCTGCTGCGCCCGGGCGGCGTCTTGCTCAATCACGGCATCGTTATCGCCGATCCGAAAGGGCCGCGCGCCATCCCGGGCGGAGACTTCATCGACCGCCACGTCTTTCCGGGGGGCGAATTGCCCCATCTGTCCCAAGTCCTCAAAGAGATCGCCTCGAGTGGGCTGGAGGTCGTCGACGTCGAGGACTTGCGGCCTCATTACGCGAGGACCTTGGCGCTGTGGTCCGAGCGGCTCGAAGCGCGCCGCGAGGAAGCCGCCGCCTTGGCGGGGCCGGAGCGATACCGAATCTGGCGAGTCTATCTTCCCGGCATGGCGCTCGCTTTCGATTCGGGCTGGCTCTCCGTCGCCCAGGTCGTCGCTTACAAACCGTCGGGCGGACGCCCGGCGGCGCGACCTTGGACGCGCGCTCACCAATATCTGAACGAACCGCCGGTTCTGGCGACCGGCCTTGCCTGGAATAACCACACGAAGAGCTTGCAACTTGAGCGACAATAGCGCGTTATAGACGCGCTGGAGGCGCTGATCGGGTCAACGGAATTTGGCCGTGGCGATCGAAGCTGCTGTTGGACAATATTCCCTTGGCCGTCTCGTCTTCGCGCTGGATGAGCGGTTGCGGCGTCGCTACTGCGTTTTTGACTACATCGATCATCGCGACTGCATTCTTCGCATCCAATTCGCCGAAGCGCGCGAGGACGTCCTTCTCGCAGACGGTCTGCGCGTTCGCCCGGGCGATCGACTGATCGATCTTCACTTCCGGAACGAGCACTTGCCGGATATGGGTCCCGTCGGGCCGAGCGTCGCTTGGGGCCGCAAGGCGTCGAAGCTTTTGGATTTCTCTTTGAGCGAACTCTCGAAATACCTTGCGGCGCGGCCGCACCTCAACGACATCGCGGTCATCCGGGCGATCATGCCGCTGCGCGGCAAGCAGAGCCGCCATATAGAATTCATCGCAGGGCGCTATGGCTTTGAATCGATCGGAGAGGCCGCGCCTTGTTCGTTTGCGGCGCGCTTGCATCGCGCCGGCGAGAATACGCTCGGATTGATGCTCACCCTCGCCAGCAATCCGGCCGCGGCGCATCTCGATATCCTGCTGCGGGGCCGGGCGCCGCTCTTCCTGTCGCGCCGCAAGTTGGACGCCCGCTACCGGGCTTGCGCCGCGCCGCAAGCGGCGGAAGCCGCTCGATGAGCGCCGCTTTCGTCGGCTTGCTCGAGAGCTGGGCGGCCGCGCTGAGCGCTCTGGCGGCGACGTTCGGGGTCGTCTATCTCCTTGTCGCGACGCTGCTCCTTTTCCTGTTTCCGAAGCGCCGGCCGGAGGCCGAGCCGAGGCGTCCGCAGCCGGTGACGATCCTCGTGCCTTTATGCGGCGAGGACGAACAACTCCATGCGCGATTGTCCGCTTTCTGCGCCCAGCATTATGCGGCGCCGACGCAATTGGTTTGCGGCGTGCGCGAGGCCTCGGACCCGGCGATCGACATTGTTCGGCGGATCGCGGCCGACTTTCCCGGCGTCAGCGTCGATCTTCAGGTCGATCCGAACCTATACGGCTGCAACCGCAAGATCTCCAATCTCGTCAACATGGCGCGGCTGGCGCGGCACGATCTCTATGTCATCGTCGACAGCGACATTGTCGTCGGGCCGAACTATTTGTCCGACATCGTCGCGGAACTGCAGAAACCGGACGTGGGCGCGGTCTCCTGCGTCTATCATGGAACGAGCGGCCGCGGATTATGGGCGCGGCTCTCGGCGCTCGGGATCAACACTCATTTCTTGCCCGGCGTCCTGATTGCGTTGGGCTTCGGCATGGGCCGGCCTTGCTTTGGCGCGACCATCGCCCTATCCCGCTCCATGCTCGAAAGGATCGGAGGCTTCCGCGCCTTCGCCGACTGGCTGCACGACGATTACGCGATCGGCGCGGCGGTCCGCGCCGCCGGTTACGAGGTGACGATCCCGCGTTTTTCGATCGAGCATGTTTGCCGCGAGCGGACCGCGCGCGAACTGATCCTGAACCAGATCCGCTCGGCGCGGACGATCAAGATGATCGATCCGGTCGGTTATGCCGGCTCGGTCGTGACCCATCCCGCCCCGCTCGCTTTGATCGCCATCCTATGCGGCTCGGATTATGGTTTGCCGCTGTTTTTGCTGGCGCTCGGCGCCCGTCTCCTCTTCTGCGTCTCGGTCGAACGGGTCCTTTCAGCGCCGCGCCAGGCATATTGGCTGGTCCCGTTTCGTGATTTTCTCTCTTTCGCCATCTTTGTCATAAGCTTCTTCGGGGCCAGCGTGAGCTGGCGCGGCGAACGCTACCGGTTGACCTCCGACGGTCGCCTCGTCCATGAAATAAAATAAGGGGATTGAATGCGAACGCTGTTTCTGCAAGCGCCGTCTTACGAAGGATTCGACGGGGGCGCGGGATCGCGCTACCAGGCGCGGCGCGAGATCCGGTCGTTCTGGTATCCGACCTGGCTCGCACAGGCGGCGGCGCTGGCCCCCGACGGCAAGCTCATCGACGCGACGCCGCACGGCGTCAAAACGGCGGATATCGTCAACCAGGCGCGCGACTTCGAACTCGCGGTCCTGCACACCTCGACGCCGTCTTTCGCATCCGACGCCGCCATGGCGTCGGCGTTGAAGGAGGCCAATCCTCGGCTCAAAATCGGCATGGTCGGCGCGAAAGTCGCGGTCGAGCCCGATCAAAGCCTCAAATCGGCGCCCGCGGTCGACTTCGTCGCCGGCGCGGAATTCGACTTCACGATCAAGGAGGCCGCCGAAGGCCGCGACTGGTCGAAAATCGACGGGCTCGTCTATCGCGACCCGGACGGCCGCATCGTCCACAATCGGCCGCGCGCAATTCTCGAGAACATGGACGAATTGCCTTTCGTCACGCCGGTCTATCGGCGCGACTTGGACGTTCGAAAGTATTTCATCGGGTATCTAAAACATCCTTATCTCTCTTTCTACACGGGAAGAGGCTGTAAGTCCCGCTGCACGTTCTGCCTCTGGCCGCAGACGGTCGGCGGACACCGCTATCGGACGCGCAGCGTCGGACATGTCGTCGACGAAGTCGCCTGGGCGGTTCGGGCCTTCCCGGAGGTCAAGGAGATTTTCTTCGACGACGATACGTTCACGGACGACGCGCCGCGCGCCGAGGCGATCGCGCGCGAACTCGGCAAGCTCGGAATCGTCTGGTCATGCAACGCCAAGGCGAATGTCAAGCGCGAGACGCTGAAAGTCATGCGCGACAACGGTCTTCGGCTGCTGCTCGTCGGCTACGAAACCGGCAATCAACAGATCCTGCACAATATCAAGAAAGGCATGCGGGTCGACGTCGCCCGCCGCTTCACCCGCGACTGCCACGACCTCGGCATCGTCATCCATGGGACGTTCATTATCGGCCTGCCGGGCGAGACCAGGGAGACGATCGAGGAGACGATCAAGTTCGCCTGCGAGATCAATCCGCATACGATTCAGGTTTCGCTCGCGGCGCCTTATCCGGGCACCGAGCTTTATCGGCAGGCGGTGGAGAACGGTTGGCTGGACGTCGAGCACGCCGAACTGATCGACGATCACGGCGTGCAGATGGCGCCGCTGCATTATCCGCATCTCGCCCATCAGGAGAGCTTCCAATCGGTCGAGGATTTCTATCGGCGGTTTTATTTCCGCGCGCCGAAGATCGCGGCGATGGTCGCCGAAATGGCGAAGAGCCCGGAAATGCTGCGCCGCCGGCTTCGCGAAGGGGTCGAATTCTTTTCGTTCCTTCGCGAACGCAGGAGCTTGGCGCACTGAGCCGTCTCGTCGTCACAGCGGACGATTTCGGCTTGGCGCGCGAAGTGAACGAGGCGGTCGAGATCGCGCACAAGCAAGGAATCCTCTCCGCGGCCAGTTTGATGACGGCGGGCCGCGCGGTCGAGGACGCGGTGGGGCGCGCTCGATCGATGCCGCGCCTGCGCGTCGGACTTCATCTTGCTCTGACCGACGCTTGGCCCGCTTTGCCGGCGGCGCAAATTCCCGATCTCGTCGATCGCGCCGGGCGATTGCGCGCGGACCTTGCGCGCCTCGGCTTCGACCTCGCGGTCAGCCGCGCCGCCCGGCGTCAAATGCGCGCTGAAATTGAAGCGCAATTCGCCGCTTTTCGCGCAACCGGGCTGCCGCTGGATCACGTCAATGTCCATCAACACTATCACCTTCATCCGATTGTCGCGGCGATAGTGATCGACGTCGGCCGAGCTTATGGCATGAGCGCCCTGCGCGTGCCGCATGAGCCACGGGACCTCGCAACCCGGATCGACGCGAGCTCAGGTTCTTCGCATCGGGCGGTCGAACGATTCTGCGCCGCTTTGGTCCGGCGCCGGACCAAACGCGCCGGTCTCCGCGCGCCAGACGGAGTCATCGGGCTCAGATGGTCGGGACAGGCGACGGCGCAGCGCGTCAGGGCGGCGCTCGAGAACCTGCCGCCCGGCTTTTGGGAAATCTATCTGCATCCCGCCACAGAAGACGTCTTTCCCGGCAGCGCGCCGGGCTATCGTTACAAGCAAGAATTGGCGGCGCTCATTGATCCGCTCACAATCGAGGCGCTGCGGCGCGCCGGGCTTTGCGCCGGCGGGTATCAGGACGGCGCGTGAGGAGGCGCGATTCCCCACGCGGAACTTGGATGGCGCGAGAATTGTTTTGCTAACGAATTTAGTTGAATGCGGATTTCGCCTCTTACGGAATGAAGAGTCAACGTCGGCGGCGCTAGAGGCGGCGCCGGCGCCAAAGAGCTTCGGGTCGGACCGCGCCGGCTTGGTCGGCGGCGGGGGCGGCGCCGAGGCGGAAGTCGCGCCGCCGAATTCAGGCGCGATCACGCCGAGAGGTTCAAACGTCCTTGTTCATCCGCAACGACATCGACGACGAAGCGGTCGGCGGCGGCTCGGGCGAACTTTGTGAGCCGGAGCCGTCGCTTGTCGCTCAGCCTGACGCGCGGCGCTTCAATTGGCGCGATCTCTGGCCGGTCAGCGATCGGCTCCGCGCCTATTTCGACGCAGGGCAGGGGCAAGACAAGCCGTTCTGGCGACGGACCGACCGGTTCGTCGAAGGACGGCCGGCGGCGGCCGCAGGATTTTGGACGGCTAAGCCGCCGAGCGCGGAGGTCGTGGCGATCGTCGGCCTGAACTTCGAGGCGCGGATTCTTGCGAACCGATCCGTACGTGCGGTGCTTCTTCGGGCCGACCCGACCGCGCTCTCGGCCTCGATCACGGGGGCAAATCGCGGCGTCATCAGTTTCGGCATCTGCGGCGGCCTCGCCCCAGGCCTGAAGGCCGGCGCTTGCATCATCGCGTCCTGCATCCATGACGGCGCTCGGACGTGGCGGACCGACGAAGCATGGTCGAAACATCTCCTCCGATCGATCCCCGGCGCGGTCATCGCCCCGATCCTCGGCGTCGATGCGCCGGTCATCGCCGCCGCCGAGAAGAGAAGATTGTACGAGAAGTTCGGCGCCGCCGCGGTCGATATGGAGTCTCATCTCGCCGCGGCCGCCGCGACCGCCCGCCGGTCGCCATTCGCAGCGATTCGCGTCGTCGCCGACGACGCACGATGCGCCTTGCCCGACGCCGCTTTGGCCGGCAGGCGAATCGATGGTTCGATCGACGCGCCGGCGGTTCTGCGCGCGCTCTTCGATAATCCGTCGGATCTCGCGCCGTTGATCCGGCTGGCCCTCCAGACGCGCTTGGCCTGCGCCACGCTGCTCAGGCTCAGCGAGCTGCTCGGCGAGCGCATGGGCCTGCCGCCGTAGAGTCTAGTCTAGCCTTCGCTCGTTCGACCAGCGGGATCTTCGTGGGTCGCCTTCACGCCGGCGCGGCCGCCGCCGATTGCGCTGCGAGCCCGGCGAGCCGCGAGCCGACGGCTTCGAGCACGAGTTGATGCGCCCGCGCGCCGATCTCCTCGATGGACTGCGCGTTGACGGCCAGCATGGAGCGGGCGCGTCGGACGATGTCGTTCTTGCTCGGCAGTTCCGGCAGGTCCATTTCCGAAAGGACTTCCGCCATGCGCAGGCGCGCGTCGGCGAGACGGGCCTGCAGTCCCGACAAGCCGGCCATGCCGATCGTCGCCGCGATGACGGAAGCGATGCGCTCGGCGTTGAAACTCTCGGCGACCTGCGCGGCGGCGCGCTGCATGATGCGCGTTCCGACCTGGTGGCGATTCTCCAGCACCGCGGCTGGCGGCAATTTCAACTTCCAAATCAAGCCGAGCGCCGCCAGGAGCCTGAGCAGGTAATAAGTTGCGTCGTACTCCCACCAGCGGAAGCCCTGGCGCACGCTGCTCTGATAGGCGTGATGATTGTTGTGCCAGCCTTCGCCCATCGTGACGAGGGCGAGCAGCCAGTTGTTGCGCGAATCGTCGCCGGTCAAGTAGCGCTTGCGGCCCATGCAATGGGCGAGGGAGTTGATGCAGAACGTCGCGTGGTAGACGGCGACGGTGCTCCAAAAAAAGCCGACGACGAGGCCGGACCAGCCGGCGAGCGCGAAGCAGCCGAGCGCCAGCGCCGCCGCCGGCGCGAGCTCGAATCGGTGCAGCGCCATCAGTTCCGGAAAGCGCGCGAGATCGGCGACCTTGACCAGATCCGCCACGTCGTTGCGCCGCGCGAAAATCCAGCCGACATGGCTATAGAGAAAGCCGGTGTGGCGCGGCGAATGGACGTCGAGCTCGGTGTCGGAATGGAGGTGATGCTGGCGATGCTTGGCCGCCCACCACAGCACGCTTTTCTGGGCGGTGGTCTGCGCCATGAACGCCAGGATGAATTGGAAGGCGCGGCTCGTCTCATAGGCGCGATGCGAAAAGTAGCGGTGATAGCCGGCGCCGATCGCGAAGATTCTCAGCCAGTACAAGGCGAAGGCGATCGCCGCGGCGCGCCAGTCGATCCCTGTCCAAATGGCCGCGAAACAGGCCAGATGAGCCAGGACGAACGGGATGGAGGACGGATAGACGATGTCGGAATGGGGGGCGGCGTTCTCCCCGGCTCGGTCGGAAGGCGGCTTTCTCGGCATGGCGTCTTATTCCTTCGTCGCGGCTTGCGACCAAATGATGGCCGCGGCCGGCGTCCGGTCATTGAACGCGACAGTCGCTTCATATTCAGCGATTCGGCGCATTTCGCTTAGCCGCTGACCGACGCGACGCCAAGAGGCGGTGGAAAAATAGCCGCCTGCAATTCGCAAAACGCGAGCGGCGAGCAAGGGAGAAATTCCGAAGGCCCGGCGGGGAGCCGCCAAGCAGGCAAACTTGCAGGACGGGGTTTGCGCGGGGCTTGAAGGCGCCGGTCCCGCCGGAGGGGAATGGGCGGGACCGGCCGAGCTGGCGCGCGCCTGGGCTGGGGGGCTGGATTGAAGCGCGCGCCCGCTGACCCTCTCAACTCGGTCCCGCAAAATTGGTTCCGTCGCGGCGCCCTCCGCGAACAGGAAAGCCGCAATCAGCAGCGCCGCAGCGTTCCTCGGCGAAACCGCGCCAAACGGATTTGTACGATTACGTACCCCTGCACGCTGGCGCCGCGCCCGCGACAGGGCGCCGATTCCCTACGAATGCGCCGCGCTCCGCGTCGCTTCCTCATTCGACAAAAAGCTCGCTCGGTCGCCGCTGCTTGCAGGGACCGCCGGCGAGCGCGACAAACGCCCGCTCCAGAGATGTCTGAATTCGGCCGCGACGATCCGATGGCATTCGCAGGCCTCTTCGGCAATCTGCTCGGCGTCGAGAATGACGACGCAGCCTCGCCTCTGCGCAATCGCTTTCGATCTCTGCAATTCGGCGAGGCAATCGCTGACCGTCGCGCGCCGCAATCCGAGCAGCCTGGCGACGAATTGGTGCGTCGTCGCGATCTGGTCCTGACCAAGCGCCGCGGCGGCGAGCAGCAGCCAGCTCCGGATTCGCTGGCGAGCCGTGTGGCGGGCGCCGCACAGACCGACATAAGCGCTCTGCACCAGCATCGCCTGGACATAGGACAGCAACAGATCGAGCAAGGCGCTCGAGCGGTCGAGGCAGGACTGCAAGTCTGCGGCGGAGATCCGCCACGCCTCGCCTGAAATGAGCGTCTGCACTTTCAAAGGCGTCGTCATCGACCTGAGAACGATCGGCAGTCCGGTCATGCCGTCCGAGCCGACCAATCCAAAAGCGAGCAGCCCTCCTCCTTTGCCGACCGCCTGAAGCGAGACAATTCCGGATTCGACGAAATAGGCGAACGCGACCGGCACGCGCGGCTGTTCGAGGACCTGGCCCTTCTTCAGCTTGACCCGCTTCGCTTTCGAGAGGATCAGATCGCAGCATTCCGGCGGGAGGCTGCGGAGGAGCCGATTGGCGATGAACGGGCGCGCCGAGTTCGGCGAGGGGGCGAGCGGGGCGATCGCGGCCGGCGCGATGATCGAGGATCGTCCAGAACTCGGCTCTCGCCAGAATGGGAGCGCCTCCGCCAGATTGGCGGAAAAAATCGGACCGCCGTCGAGCGGTTGCTCGACATCCTGAAGGAAGCTCCACGAATGATCGAGAATCGCGCGCGTGCGCTCGACCGTCGCGCGGCAATCGGCGGCAAGCGCCATCAGCCGAGCGGTCTCGGACAAACATTCTTCGAGCATGGCCGCAACCCTGGCAGGCGTGAGTGCATGATGGCGCGTGGCGCTCACCCCCTTCCGATCGCCTCAGCGGGCGCGCCGACCACCGAGCCTAGACTACGTCTATTGCGGCCGCCTCGCAAACTTTAAAATCTCGCGGCGGGCTCAGCTTAGCCACGCAAGGCGCCGCCGGCGGCCGCTCGTCTGGAGGCGCCGGCGCCTCTCCGTCGGCGCCCCCCGGAGAAGAACGAGCGGAGCCTTAGGCTGAGACAGGTACGGTCAAGGTACTGGCGCTTGTCATGGCGGATTTATGTCGCGCCATATTCGCCCCGGCGAGGACCTTATGCGCTGAGCCCGGTGATCATCGAGACAATCTCGTTCTTGTCGGCGCGCTTGGCGTCGCGCACGCCGATTTGCCGCCCGCGTCGCAATACGCAGATGCGATCGGCCAGGCGAAACACCTGGTCCAGATTGTGGCTGACGATCAGGATCGGCAGCTTGCGCGCCCTCAGGCCCAAAATGATCGACTCGACTTTCGCCGTTTCAGCGACGCCGAGCGCGGCGGTGGGCTCGTCCATCAGCACGAGCTTGGCGGCCCAATGCGTGGCGCGGGCGATGGCGACGCCCTGGCGCTGGCCGCCGGACAGATCCCGGATTGTCGCCCGCGCCGACGGAATGCGGATATCGAGCGCCTTCACCAGCGCCTCGGTCTCGCGGATCATCCGGCCGCGGTCGAGCCGCCGCAACGGACCGGTCGTCAGCTCGCGGCCGAGGAACATGTTCATGTAGACGGGCTGGCTGTCGGCAAGGGCGAGATCTTGGTACACGACCTGAATGCCGCGTCGCTGCGACTCGCTTGGATCGTTCAGGATCGCTTCGGCGCCTTCGATGAATATCCGCCCCGATGTCGGCCGGTGCACGCCGGCGATGATCTTGACCAGCGTCGACTTGCCGGCGCCGTTGTCGCCGACCAGCGCGACGATCTCGCCGGGGAAAATATCGAGGTTGAACGTTTCGATCGCGACCACGCCGCCGAACGTCTTGTGAATGTCCTGAAGCGATAGGACCGGGGCCGGCGCGGCTTCCGCGAACGCAACGCTCATCACCCTATCCTCACGGCCAGGCGACGATGCGGCCGAAAGCGTCGTGAACCGCCTCGACGCTCGGCGCGCCGCGCGAAAGTCCCGAGAGTCCGACTGTGTAGGCGCGCGTCACGAAAGCTTGCGGCCGGAAGCCGAACACGACGCTGTCGCCGACCCGCGGCGGCGCGCCCTCGACTTTGATCATGCCGTAATAATCGATTGCGGCCGGCGACGGGATTTCAACCGTACGAAGCGCAGTTCTCGCGGCGGTCGGCTCGGACGCGACGATCGCCTTCGCCTCGTAGTCGGGAAAGACCGGATCGATATAGAGGCCGCCGCCGAAACAATAGGCTTCCCCGCCGACAAGGTGCGACACTTCGCTCAGATAGACGACGGCCGGCTTTTCCGGCAGATCGTCGACGGCGTGGAGCGGCGTGGTTCCGGTCAGCCCGTGTCCCGGCTCGACCTGCGTCGCGCCCGCCTCGGCGAGCAAGGCGAGAACCGTGGCCGACGTGGTGCCGGGCGCGTTGATTTCGATTGCGTCGCCTCCCGCCTTGAGCAGCGCCTCGCGCGCGCGGCGCAGCGTTTCGAGATTGGGCGTCGGCTTGACCGAGCGGCTCGCCTGATCGAACAGCAGCGCCGGAAAGGACGTGATTCCGGCGAAGCGCGCGCCGGGAATTTGGTCGAACTTTTCGGCGATCTTGGCAATGTCTGCGGCGGAGAAGCCGCCTTCGTGACCGCGATAGAAGCGGTCGCCCTCGGCGTGAATGCGCGCGAGCAAAGGCTGGACGCGGTCGCGCCGGTGCGAGGCCGCGGCCGCCTCGCTCGCCTTCTCGAAATTGAACACGGTCCAGTAGTCCGGCGATAACGCCGCCGCGGCGTCGGCTTCGTACCTTGGAATCTGAACGAGATGGCCGATATGGCCGAGGCCGAGGCCGGCGCGCGTCGTCGCCCGCGCGTCCTCCATGTCGACCGCCACCGCCTTGGCGATTCCGCCGGCCGCGACCGCGCGGCAGAAGGACGAATTGCGCCCCATCTGCTTGGTCATGACGAAGACTTTCAGCCCGAGCTTGTCGGCGGCGTCGGCGATCAGGCGGGAATTGTCCTCGACCGCGTCGAGATCGATCACATAGGAATTGGCCGGCAGCCTGCCGGCCTGGTGCAGCGCGATCGCCTGCTCGATGAGCAGCGGGTTGCGGCGGCGGATCAGATCGAGGAACATCGTTCTTAAGCCTCCCTCAGCGGTTAGGCTCGCGCAAGGTCAGCGCGACCGCGATCAGGATGATCAGGCCGCGGGCGATCATCTGATCGGAGGGTTGAAAGCCCATCAGGATCAGGCCGTTATTAAGCATGCCCATGAGCAGAGAGCCGATCAGCGCGCCGAGGATCGAGCCGACGCCGCCATTGAGCTTGGTCCCGCCGACGATCACCGCGGCGATGACGGTCAAAAGGTCCGTCTCGCCCAAAGTATAGCGAGCGCCGTTGAGCCGGCCGGCATAGAGCAGGCCGGCCAGGGCGGCGACGACGCCGCTGAGCAGCATCACGGCGAAACGCAGGCGCAGCACTTTGATGCCGGCGGCGCGCGCCGCCTCGGCGCTGTCGCCGACGGCATGGACATGCGCCCCGAACCGCGTCTCGCGGTAGGCGAAGGCGCCGATCGCGACGGCGGCGATCGTCCAAAGGATCAGGGAAGGCGCGCCGAACAGCGCGCCTGAGCCGAACAGAGCGTTGAACGCGTCGTTTTCGATCGGCACGGATTTCAAGTCGGTCATCCGCCGCGCGACGCCGGCGAAGACGCCCATGGTCGCCAGAGTGACGAGAAAGGACGGCAGGCGGCCATAGGCGACCAGCGCGCCGTTGAGCGCGCCGATCGACGCGCCTGCGGCGAGCCCGGCCGCGACGCCGATCGGCCACGGCCAGGCGCGCAGGACGATCGCGGCGAGCAGCGCCGAGACCGCGACGACGGAGCCGAGCGAGAGATCGATTTCGCCGGCGGTCAGCGCGAACACCGTCCCGACCGCCATCACCGTGACCGGCGTCGTCTGCTGCACGATGTTGACGAGATTGGTCGGGGTGACGAAGCCGTCGTCGCGGAGGATGACGCTGAACGCCGCGAAAATCGCCAGAAAGCCGACATAGATGACATAGCGGCTCGGCGGCATGGCCTTGACCGCCGCCAAGATGGCGCTTGCCGGATCGAGGCGAGCGGAGCGCGCCGGCGGCATTGTTTCCTGTCCCTGTGAGCGCAGACCGGCGCTCGTTCGACTATCGCGCATCGGCTCCGACCAGCGGCGCGGCTGAGCGCCGCGCCGCCTACTCGCTCCAGATTACTTCAGCGCCTCGAGGATGGATTTCGGCGGCTCGCGGTGCAGCGATTCCTGCCAGCCCTGCGCGATATTGTCCTTGGTGACGGTCAGGACCGGCGCGACGACGAAGGCCGGCGCGGGCTTGTCGATCAGGCCGTAGCCGGCGGCGGTCGCCATGGCGCGGCCGAGCTCGTAGGCTTTATCCGCGACGATCGCGACGACATTGCCGCCCTTGACCATGTCGAGGCCGATGGGCTCGGAAAGATCGAGCGTGACGATCTTCGTATGCTTGTTGCCGGCCGCGCGCAAAGCCGCGAGCACGCCTTCGGCCGGCTCGGCCCAGGTCACGTAGACGCCGTCCAAATCCGGATTCTTCAGCAGCAGCGCCTGGGCGATGTCCTGCGCCCGGGCGGGATCGGTTATGCCCTGCTGGGCGACGATCTTGATGTCGGGATAGTCGGATTCGATCGTCGCCTTGAAGGAATTGTCGCGTTGATTGGTCACGTAATACTGCGCGTCGTGATAGATCCAGGCGATCTTGCCCTTTTTGCCGAGCGAGGCGGCGAGCGCGTCGGCCGCGTGCTTGCCCATCTGGAACAGATCGTCGGTGACGATCGCGACGTAATCCTTGCCCTGCACGAAGTCTTTCGGCTTGTTCGACAGAAGTACGATCTTGACGCCCGAGGCGACCGCCGGCTTGAACGCCTCGGCCGAGGTCACAGGGTCGAGCGGCAAGGCGAGGATGGCGCTGGGCTTCTTGGCGAGGACGGTCTCGACGTCGCTCTTCTGCTTGGCCGCGTCGAAGCCGGCGTCGGTCTGGGCGATGACGCTCATGCCGAGACGATCGAATTCGTCCTTGGCGCCGGCCGTCACCGCCGTGACGAAATCCGAGGACGTGTGCCAGAGCAGGGCCGCGGTATATTTGCCCGCCTTCAGCTTGGCGACTTCGCTGTCGCTCAAAGTCAGGGCGCTGGACGGCGTCGCCTTTTCGCCGCCGGGGCCGACCGTCTCGCCCGCATAGGCGGCGGCGCCGCTCGCAACGAACGCGCCGGCCAGGGCGGCCGCGAGCGCTCGGCTCAAAAGACGTGTTCTGCTGGTCATGATTCGCTCCTCCCTTTTCCGCTGTTGGACAGCTCCTCCTCGTGGCGCGAACGCAACGCCGTATGCGCTCGCCGTCGTTTTTGCCCCTTTAGTTCGTCTAATTGACGAATTAAAGGCGAGGCTTCACCCTCTGTCAAGAGCCGGCCTATCCTGCAGCGCCGGCAAGATAAGCGGCGAGGGCGAGGATTCCGTCGTAATAATCCTTAAGGTTCACGTTTTCGCCGAGCGTGTGGCAGATGGTTATGTCGCCGGGCGCAAAATAGACGCCGGGAACGCCCAAAGCCGCGAAGAACGGCAGTTCTGACCAATAGGGCGCGGCCTCCACGCGGCCGCGATCCGGCCTGAGCGCGCGGACGGAAGCGGCGAGCCGATCGACCCTGCCGCGGTCAGGCGGGCTCTCGAACGGGCGCCCGCCGATCGGATGATCGCGGCCGGCTGGATAGGCGAAGTCGACTTTGACGCGATGATCGGCGATCGCCGCGCGCACTGCGGCCTCCATTCTCTGCCGAACCGGCTCGAGCTCGACGCGGGGCGGGATTTTGGCGATGAGATCGATGGTACATTCGCCGGGCACGGCGATAGAGCCGCCGCCCTTGATCCCGGTCGGCAGGACGAAGCCGGCGCCGACCAGCGGATGGCTTTCGCCTTTCGCCAATTCGTCTGAATAGCGCCACAGCGCGGTCAGCGCCTGGTTGGCCGCTTTCAAGGCGTCGACGCCGAGTTCCGGCACGCCGAAATAAGCGGACTTGCCGGTCAGCGTAATATCGCAGATGAAGAAGCCCATATGCGCGACATAGAGGTCGAGCATGGTCGGCTCGACATAGATGGCGAAATCCGGTCGCGGCAATTCGCCCTTGCCGATGCGATCGGCCAAGGCGCGCGCGCCGGCGCTGACGCCGCTGCCGGGCTCGCCGCTTTCCTCATCGCCGACAAAGGCGAAGAGCACGGTTGGCTCGAGCGGCAGACCGGCGCGGTCCAGAATACGTACCGCAGAAAGGATCGTGCAGAGTCCCGCCTTCAGATCGCTCGCGCCGCGGCCCCAGACCGCGCCGTCGATCAGCGCGCCGGAATAGGGGCTCTCGCGCTCCGTGCCGGCCCAGCGCTCGCGCCAGCCGCGCACATGCACCGTGTCGGTGTGGCCGATCAAAAGGAGCGTATCGGCGCCAGGCCGACCTTTGCGCAGCGCCGATACGTTCGGTCTGCCTGGCGCAAAATCCCTTAGCTCGACATCCTGCGCCCCGATCGCTTTCAGCTCCTCGGCAAGCAGACCGGCGAAGGCCGCCTCCTCGCCGGTGACGCTCGGCGTCCCGATCGCCCGCCGGAGCAAGGCGAGCGCAGCTTCCGGCTCGAAAGCTTCCCTGAGGCGCGCGATGAGCCGCTCGTCGACTTTGGTCATCGCGACGCTCCGCTCAGGACTTTCGGCGCCGGCAGCGGCAATTCGCCGGGCAGATCCGGCAGGCCGAACAGCTCTTCGTGCAGCCAGTTCAAGGCCACCGCCAGGGCGCCGACCACGCCCGCTCGGTTCTGCAGGGCGCTGGCGCAGATGTCGAGCGGCCGCGGCGCGCAGCGCGCGGCGTGAGCCTGGAGCCGATCCAGGAATTCTTGTCGCCCGCCGATCGAGCCGCCGACGACGATGAGCTGCGGATCGAACAGGGCCGCGACGGCGGCGGCGGCGAGCGCGGCGATGCGCGCGGTCTCGTCGATGATCTTGGCGGCGAGCTGTTCGCCCGCGGCCAGGCGCTCGAAAATCTCCTTCACGCTCTCTGCGCCGCCGCCGGCGGCGCGATAGCGGCGCAACACGCCGCCGGCGCCGATTTCATATTCCAGCGCGCCGTGGCTGCGCGTCTCGGACGAAAAGGCGTCGCCGCCGATCGGCAGGTAGCCGATCTCGCCGGCCGCGCCATTCTCGCCGCGGATCAACCGGCCATTGGCGGCGAGGCCGAGGCCGACGCCGGTACCGAAGGCGAGGAAGGCGACATGCGCCGCGTCGCGGGCCCGGCCTTGCCAGATTTCGCCGAGCAGCGCGAGATTCACGTCATTCTCGATCAGGACATGGCCGCCGAGCTTGTCTTTCAACAGGCCGCCGACCTCCAATTCGTCGAAGCCGGGCACGTTCGGCGCGAGGTCGATCGCGCCAGTCCTTTTGTTAACGACGCCCGGCGTGCCGATCGCGGCGCAGAGCACGCGCGAAGGATGGGCCTTGACGTCCCGCGCCAGCTTGGCGGCGAGCCGCGCGATCTGATCGAGAACCGCCTTGCCGCCGCGCCGATCGGTCGGCTCGGTGACTTCGAGCAGCGTGGCGCAAGTCATGTCGGCGATTGCGGCCGTCACCTTGGTCCCGCCGAGATCGACGCCGACGACATAGCCGGCCTCGGGACAGAGTTCGTAAAGCACCGCGGTCCGGCCGATATTGCCGCTGGTGCGGCCGACCGGCCGCGCCCAGCCGCGCTGTTCGAACGCGTCGACGACTTCGGAAATCGTCTGCTTGGAGAGGCCCGTGGCCTTGGCGAGATCGGCCCGCGAGATCGGGCCTCTATGCAACAGGCCCTCGAACACCGCGCGCTGGGAAAGCTGCCGGGTCACTCGGGGTTGCGGGATTTGCTGCAGCATCGCGCCGGGGAGTTAGTTCGGACTGGAGCCGAATTATATGTCCGGCAAGCGGAGCCGCTGTCAACAGCCGAGGCGACGGCCGGAGCCGCCGCTGCCGAGGCCATTCGCGTACGGTTTGCGCCGGGCTGCGCGGCCCGGCAGAGGGGCTCGCAAGGGCCGTGCTTGCCAGGCCGCGCCGTCGACCGCGATCGATTGGCGGCCCGTCCGGTCTCAATGCGGGGCGGTCGGACGGAGCTCCCTCGCGTAATCGGCGAACGCGGCGTAATTCGCCCCGAGCGTGCGCGCCGCCTCGGCCAAATCGTCCAGCGTATAGCCGACTTTGTCCTCCGCTCCCTCGATGAGTTCGGCGTCCGTCCCGCCAAGCGAGGGCTGGACGCTCGGCGGGAGATCGAGGACCCAATCCGGCTGCACCAGATTGGGCTCGCGGCTGGCGGTCCAGGTCGAGTGGACAATGTTGTCGCGCAGCGCGCTGAGGCCGTGCGGGACCCGCAAATATTCGCAGATGCGGTCATATTGGCCGATCTCGACCTTGCGATAGCGCAGTATGTTGAGGAAAGCCCGGCGCTTGTCTTCGAAGCTGAGGCCGCGCGTCATCAGCGCGACGGCGGTGGGATCGATCCTGGCGAGGCTCGCCGTAATTTCGGCCATCAGTCGCTCGTAGCGCGCGAACCATTGGATAATGGTCCCAAACAGGAGCAAATGGCGCTCGGTCAAATTGTCGGCCGGCATTATCTCTCCACGCCGCGGCGGCGATTGGCGGCCCTCATTGGAGGGCGACGCTGACCTCAAGCAAGTCGCCGCGAAGCGTCAATCTCAACGCGTCACCGCCGAGGGATGGGAGCAGACGCGACGCAATGAATCTTCGACCACGCCGCCGCCGCCAAGGATAGGAACCTTAAACTTCCTCAAAGAGTTGTGGCGAATGATGAGCGAATTCGAAATCGAGCCCCTCGAGGCGATCACCATCGAGCCCGAGACGCGCGGGGATTCGCGTAGCCTTTTCCGCTTGTTCTTCAATCATCGCCTGCTCGCCGACCAATTGACCGCCGCCGAGGCTCACGGCCTGGTCGGCGACATTTTGGAGCGCGCGACGCTGCCTGACCGCGCGGCCACGATCCCGCTCGAGAGTCTCAACGCCAGCAACGACGAGTAAAGGTCTGAACAAAAAGTCGGCTCCGCCTGAGGGCGGAGCCGACTGAACGGCGCGCGGGCTGGGGGGCAAGAGGCGCGCCGCACCAAACGCCTAAACACTCCACCGGCGGACGATGTTCCGGGCGTTCGGAAATTTTTTTTCGACGTCGCGGCGCGCCGCCTGCGGTGCGCGCGGGCTGGGGACGGCGCGCGACGCAGCTTGCATTATTGGGAAAAACGTGGGGAACTCGCCCGTCCTTCTCACTTCGAGGCTGGCATGAAGCTCCTCTTGCGGCGCATCGGCTTTGCAGCGGCTTTTTCCCTTCCGCTCGGCGGCTGCTTGGACGCAGTCGTGCACCCGCTGAATTTCGAGCCGACCGCTTACGAGGACAGCCTCTGCCCGAAGGGGCCGCAGGGCGGCGGCGAAATCGTCAATTACGGATGCGCCGCCGGCCGCACCTTCGCGCATCATCATTATTATCGTCATCATCGCCGGCGGATCGTGCGCGCCCGCTATTGACGGGCGCGCACGATCCGCCGGCGCCGCGATCAGCCGGGAGGGTGTTCGGAATGTTGCCCTTGGCCTTCCGGCGCGGGGGCGGAGGGCGCTGGGTGGCCATGCGTGGCCGGGCCGCTGATCAGGTCCTCGAAAAGCGCGGCCATTCTGTGCTTCAGCTCGGAGGCCGTGTGCGCTCGTCCGGCGTCGAATGCTTCTCTCAGGGAAAGCGCGAGCGCCTTTTGCGCATCGGCCACCAACTCGTCGAAATTTCGCATGGAGGCTTCCATCTTTCGTTGCGGCGTTGATGATAGGGACGATTGAAAAAATGATACAGAAGATGTTGGCGGTTGGTTGACGGAGGCCGCTCGCTGCGCCTCGAAAATTTGTCGCGCCTGCTCCCAATGCCGTTCGGCCTGGCCCGCCGGCCGGCCGGAAGTCTCCCAGAGGAGATGCGCGATTTCCCGGATGCGTCGCTCCTCGTCGTCCAAAATTTGCGCTTCCTTCCCTTCTATGTCGAAAGCACGACGCGAGGCGCGGCGCCTCTGCTCGGCGCCTTGCGCTCAGGTTCGACGCATGTGAGCCTAGACCAAGTCTCGGGCAATTCTAGGCGCGGTTTGCCGGAATAGTTAGCGAATACGGAGCAGCGCGTGCGAGCGAAGGGATTGGCGTTGGGCCTTTTGGCGGGGGCGACGCTCGCGTCAACCGTCGCCGCCGCGGAATTGCCGACCATGCGGTCCGAACCGCCGAGGCACGCGCGGCGTTGTCGAGTCGGCGGCATGGAGGGCTATTATGTCGCCGGCAGCAGCGTCTGCCTCAGAGTGAGCGGCTATGTTTCCGCCGGCGTGGAGGTAAGGAAAAGCTGGTCGCCGAAATGATCGCGCCTCAAGCGGCGGCGAATCCTTTCAATCGCCTGTAGAGATCCTGATAACGCGCAAAGCCGTCGTCATAACGCGCGCGCCGCGCGGCGTTCGGCGCGAAAATGCGGTCCCGCTTGACGAGGCGCTCCGCGCCTTCGCCGAGCGAATCGAACAGCCCGGCGCCGGCCCCGGCGAGAATCGCCGCGCCGACGACGCCCGAATCGAGCGTCGCCATGCGTTCGATCTCGCAATTGAGAATATCGGCGCGGATTTGGCACCAAAGATCGGAGCGCGCGCCGCCGCCGGCATGGCGCAGCCTCGTCGCCTTCACGCCTGACGAGGCTTCGAGCGCGCCGAGCAAGAGCCTCACCGAATAGGCGACGCCTTCAAGCACCGCGCGCGCCATTTCGGGCGCGCCCATGGAAGCGTCCAGGCCTGAGAACGAGGCCCGCGCGGCGATGTCCCAAAGCGGCGCGCGCTCGCCTTGCAGATGCGGCAGGAAAATCGGCGCCGGCCGCGCCGGATCGCTGGCCGCCGCGAGCGTCGAGATTTCGTCGGCGCTGCGGCCGAGCAAGGCGGCCAGCCAGGCGACGGAGGCGCCGCCGGCTTGCGTCGGCCCGGCATGGAGCGTGACGCCTTCGCAAGCCGGGAACGCGATGACGCCCGGCGTCGGAATGCGGCGACGGGAGACGACGCCGCCGACCTCGCTCGTGCCGCTGAGATAGGCGGCGTCGCCGTCCGTCGCCGCGCCGGCGCCGAGCATGCCGGCCCAGGCGTCCATCGTACTGTTGATCGCGAGGAGCCCGGCGCCGGGCAAGCCGGAGCGCACGCGCCCGACCGGCGCAGCGACGCCGCGAAGCGGCGGCAGCCGCCCGGCCGCGCCCGGCGCGAGGTCGATCAATTCGGGAATATAAGCGAGGTTCCGGTCGACGACGCCGAACGAAGCCATCGGATCGGCCGCCGCTTCGCCGGTCAATTGCAGAAGGCAATAATCCTTCGGCGCCATGACCCAGCGCGTCTTCCGCCAAATATCAGGATGGGCCCGTTGGACGTAAGCCGCCCGGCTCAGGACGTGGCTGGCGTCGATCGGCAAGGGAGCCCCCCACCATTTCAGCCGATCCTCGGTCGCGACGCGCTCGTCGAGCTTGCGCGCCTCCTCGGCGCAACGGCCGTCCTGCCAGAGGATCGCCGGCAGCAGCGCTTCGCCGTTCTCGTCGACGAAGACATGCGTGTTGACCTGCGAGCACAGGCCGAGCGCAACGATCGCGCCGTCAGGCGCGGCCGCGACAAGATCCGCGAGCGCGGCAAGAACGCGCCTCATCCAATCGCCAGGATCTTGCTCGGCGCGATCGGCCGCGGGCCGCGTCGTCGGATAGGCGCTGGCATAGGTCCTCCGGACTCGCCCCGACAGATCGAAAAGCGCGCCCTTGACCGAGGTCGTCCCGACGTCGAGGCCGATCAGAAAGGCGTCGTCCATGCTGTGAAATCCCTGCCGCCGGCCGACTATAGCGGCTTGTTTGCGCTTTGCAGTCCCGATGCTAGTTTGAGCCTGCGGCGCCCAGAGAGAGTAGGGGGGATCAGGTGGACAAGAAATCTCGTCGGATCGTTGCGGCGCTGGCCGGCGCCGCGGCCGTGCTGGCGACGTCGCAGGCGATGGCCGGCGCCAAGATCGCGGTGATCACGCCCTATCTCGCGCAACCCGGCACGCAATTCTATGTCGAAGCGTTCCAGGGCGAGGCGAAAGCCAATGGCTGGGAGGTCAATGTCGTCGACACCAAGGGCGACGTCGCCGCCGCGATCAGCCGGATCGAGGACGCGACCAACCAGAAGGTCGACGCGATCGTCATCAATGTCGATCCCGCGCAAGTCGCGGCCGGTCTTGAAACCGCGAAGAAGGCCGGCGTGCCGGTCTTCGGCATGGACGCCGGCGCGAGCCCGTTGCTCGTCACCAACGTCACCAGCAACGGCTACGCCATGGCCGCCGACACCGCCGCCTATGTCGTCAACCGCATCAACGGCAAGGGCAATGTCGTGATGTTCGTCTACGATCCGTTTCCACCGGTTCAGGCGCGCGACGTGATCGCGGATGCGATTTTCAAGAACAATCCCGACATCAAGGTGCTCGACCGGATCACGCCCGACGTGAAGGACGGCGGCATCGCCGATTCGCGCGCCAAGATGGAGGCGCTGCTCGCCGCTCACCCGAACAAGGGCGACATCGCCGCGGTCTGGGCCGCCTGGGATCAACCGGCGCTCGGCGCCTTGCAGGCGATCGAAGCCGCGGGACGCGGCGGCGAGGGCATCGTCATCACCGGCATCGACGCCAATCCGCAAGCCCGCGAGGCGATTGCGAAGGGCGGCAATTTCGAGGCGTCGATGGCGCAGGATTTCAAAGGCATCGGCCGGACCACGGCCGACGCGGTCAAGCGCACGCTGGCCGGCGAGAAGATCAAGCAGAGCGTGATCTATGTGCCGACCAAGCTGATCACCGCGGCCAATGTGAAGGATTGAGCGGCCATTTCCTCCCCCGCGCAGCGGGGGAGGGGGACCGCGCGCAGCGCGGTGGAGAGGGCTCGCCGAGTCTGAGATTTATCCCTCTACCGCCGCGGCCCCTTCGTCATGCTTCGCTCGGTCCCCGTGTAATGCCCGTCGCCCTCGCCATCGCTCGAAAGTACGGCACGCTGATCGGCGTCGCCGCGATCCTCTTTTATTTCTGGATCAATCTCCCGGGCACGTTCCTCACCGGCCGCAACCTCCTCAACATTTCGCAGCAAATGAGCATGCTTGCGGTCGTCGCCTTCGCGATGACGGTGGTGATGGCGGTCGGCGATTTCGACTTGAGCGTCGGCTCGACGGCGAGCCTCGCCGGCATTGTCGCGGCCTTGGTCTTCGTTTCGGGCGGCCCCGTCATTGTCGGCGTCGCCGCCGCCTTGGCCGCCGGGCTGATCGGCGGATTGGTCAACGGTTTTCTGATCTCGTACGTCGGAATCTTGCCGTTCGTGGCGACGCTCGGTACGATGACCGTCTATAGCGGCCTCGCCTTTCGCCTGTCCGGGGGCAAGACCCTGTTCGGCGGCGCCATTCCCGCCAGCTTTTCGGGCTTCGCGCGCGACGGCGTCGCGCTCGGCGGGTCCGGCCTCGTCCTGCCCGATCTGACGCTCGTCGCGCTCGGCGCCTTGGTCGTGATCTGGCTCCTGCTCGAGCAGACGGTCTATGGTCGCAGAATTTACGCGATCGGCGGCAACAGCGAGGCGGCGCGGCTCGTCGGCATTCCGGTCAAGCCTTTGCGCCTGGCTGCGTTCGGTCTTTCCGGCCTCGGCGCGGCGACGGCCGGCCTGATGTACGCGAGCCGCGTCGCCTCGGCCAATCCGACGCAGGGCGCCGGCCTGATGCTCGATTCGATCGCCGCGGTTTTCCTTGGAACGACGATCAGCGAGCAGGGCGAGCCGCGAGTCTTGAACACGCTCGCCGGCGTGCTGATTCTCGGCGTGCTTGGCAATGGCCTGACCCAGATGAACGTCGACTCTTATGTTCGCGACATGCTCACCGGCTCGATCGTCATCGTCGCGGTGGCGGCGAGCAGTTTGAGCAAGCTGCGCAGCCGTTAGCTCCTGTCGCGGTTTCGTGGCGATCGTCGCGACAGGGTTCTCTCGGGATGCGAGAGCCTCGTCCCTACACGAGCTTTTGACCCGCAGAGGAGCCGGCGCGCGCGGTGACCAACCGGGCGAAGCGGCCTATACTGCCGGGCCTTTTTAGAAACGACCCGTTCCTTCCGGAGAAGAATGCATGCGCGCCAATATCCCCTTCCTTGTCGCTCTGAGCCTGGGTCTCGCAGCCCCCATCGCCGCGCCGGCTCCGCTCGCCTTCGCCCAGGCCCAGCAGCCGGAGGCGGAGCAGCCGGTCAAACAGATCGCCCTCAACCAGAAACAGATCGACTCGTACCTGGCGGCGAAAAAGGATATCGACGCAGTCGTCGAGAAATTGCCGGAGAGCGCGCAAGGAGCGCCGGATCCGAAAGTGATGGCGCAACTCGACGGGATCGCCAAGAAAAGCGGCCTCTCCGGTTACGACGACTATCTCGCCGTCGAGGACAATATCAGCCTCGTCTTGCAAGGCATGGACCCGCAGAGCAAGAAATATGTCGGCGCCGAGACCCTGATCAAACAGGAAATCGCGCAAGTGAAGGCGGATAAGAGCATGCCGCCGAAGGACAAGAAGGACGCTTTGGACGAACTGAACGCCGCGCTGAAATCCGCGACGCCCGTCCAATTTCCAGGCAATATCGAACTGGTGACGAAAAATTTCGACAAGATTCAGGCCGCAATGCCGCAAGAGCAAGAGGAGCAACAGCAGCCGAAGAAGATGTGAGGCGTTCGACAGCGCCCGCCGCTTCGCGTCGATGGTTCGGCGGGAAGCGAGACGCGCGGCGCGCGCACGCGAGGCGTTCGTTCGCCGATCAGACAGCGAGGCGAGCTACCACAGTTCGTCTAGCGTGAACAGCTCCTGCGGCCGCGCGACGCCGCGCAGCGCGTAACGGCCAACCGACACGAAAGGGCTCGGCTCGACTGCGGCCGAGGCGGCGAACGCCGCGGAGACCAGGACCGGCTGATCGACCGATCGGCACATCGCGGCGATCCGGTTGACCTCGTTGACCGCAGGCCCGATCACCGTGAAGTCGAGCCGCTCGCGGCTGCCGATATTGCCGTAATAGACTTCGCCGATATGCAATCCGAGGTACATGTCCGTCGCCGGCAGGCCCTGGCTGCTTCGGCTCGCATTGAGGGCGCGCACCGACTTTTGCGCGAGCCGCGCCGCCTCGAGCGCGGCTGCGCAGGCGTGGCGAGGCTCGGCCGCGGGGAAGATCGCCAGCACGCCATCGCCGATCAGTTTCAGCACGTCGCCGCGATTGTCGTGAATGGCCGAAATGATCGCGTCGGCATAGTCGTTGAGCAGCGGGATGACCAGTTCCGGCGGCGACGCGTCGGAGATGCGGGTATAATTGCGCAGGTCGGAAAACCACAGCACCGTCTCGATCCGGTCGGCGACGCCACGCGCGATCCGGCCGCTGAGGACGCGCTGGCCCGCGTCGCGGCCGAGATAAGTTTCGACCAATGTCCGCGCGATCCGGCCGAGCGAGGCGGATTTGATCGCCAAGCCAAGAAACGGCATGAGCCGCTCCAGGGCGGCGATTTCGTCATCGGCGAAGCCGCTCGGACGATCGGTCATCCACGACGAATAGAAGCAGTCCATTTCGCCGATCGCGCCGTCGGCGGCGAACGGGTTGACGATCGCCACATAGTCCGTGATCCCGGCGGCGTAGGCCTCGGCGAGAGGGGGAAACTCCGCCACGCTCTCGTCGTTGAGGCGTCGCCGTAGCATCGTCTCGCCGCTATTCACCAGCCGATAGAACGGGCTCGAGCGCCAGCGCGCGGCGCCTTCTCCCTCGGAGCTCGATCCGTAATCGACTGGCGTCGCCTTGCCTTCGCGCCGCTCCCAGCGAAACGCCCGGCCCTCGTAAACCGGATGAAGCGTGTCGATCAGCAAAAGCGCGCGGGCGAGCGGCAGGCCGAGCGCGAGGGCGCGCTCGCAAAAGCCGTCGACCAAGGCGATGTCGGTGCGGCCGACCAGGCCGCCTTCGGCGGCCCAGGCGGCGAGTTCGGCGATGGCTGCGTCGTTCATGGCGCGATTATAGCCGGGCTTGAGAGGAGCGGGCCGGAGGGGCTGTTCAAATGAGCGAGACGAGATGCCCAGTCGCCCCTGATTTGTAGCGCCACGGCGATGGGCGAGCTACGGGAAATCTTCGCGGAGGGCGGGCGATGATCGCCGCCGGGACGACAAAGTCGCTCGCGAAAACGCCCCGAGCGGCTCCAGCGCGAGAATTCGTACCCGGCGGCGAGCCGCCGCCCGAGCCCGTACGTCCTTGAGTTAAGATAAATGGCAGGCATAATGGGCCGCGCGGGTTTATGGGGGGAACCCATATGGACAAAGCCTCTCTCGAAGAAGACATCCGTCGTCTCGCCGAACAAGAACGCTTGCTTCTATTCGTCCGATTCGGACCGGAAGACGCCTGGACGCTCGGTTCGCTTCTGCGCGAAATGGCGGTGGCGCGCCATGCGCCGGTCGCGATCGACATTTCGCTCCGCGACCGTACCCTCTTTCATTGCGCTCTGCCCGGCAGCACGACCGACAATTCCGAATGGATCAGGCGCAAGCGCAATGCCGTGCTCAGGCTGTGGCGCTCGTCCTACGCGGTCGGCCGCTCGCTCGAATTGGCGGGAAACAGCCAGGAGATCGCCTACGCCTTGCCGCTCGCCGATTACGCCGTCCATGGCGGCGCCTTCCCGCTCGCGCTGCAAGGCCTGGGCTGCGTCGGGGCCGTGACTGTCTCGGGTCTGCCGCAACGCGAGGATCATACGCTTGTCGCCGACGCCCTGGCGCGGTTCCTGAACGTCGATTTGGGGGCGAGCCGGCTTGACGATTAGCCGAGGCGGCGCCGACGCTTCGAGCGCGCATCCACAATATTTTCTGAATAATGCGCCCGCTCGGGCGTTTTTAATTGCCCAGGCGTCGGCCTTCGGTCAGGCTTTGCGGCGAAATCGGCGGATTGTCGAAAGATGCGGCGCAAGGGGAGGCTTAACAGCAGGTCGCATCATGCCGGACGAACGCTACCGGGTCGAACTCGCCGCAAAGATCGTTTCGGCGTTTGTGGCCAATAATTCCTTGCCGAAAAACGAGCTGTCCGCCTTGATCGGCGAGGTGTACGCCGCGTTCGCGCGGCTTTCCAGCGAGGCCGCAATCGCCGAGCCGGAAGTCCCGATTCCGGCCGTGCCGGCAAAGAAGTCGGTGTTCAAGGACAACATCGTCTGCCTCGAATGCGGCCAGAAATTCAAGTCGCTGAAACGGCATTTGCGCGCTCAGCACGACCTTTCGCCTGAACGCTATCGGTCCAAATGGAGCCTGCCGACCGACTATCCGATGGTCGCGCCGGCCTATGCGGTGACGCGATCGACGCTGGCCAAAAAGATGGGGCTGGGGCGGGGGCGACGGAAGTAGCGGCGCGCCCAGGCAAAGCGCGGACAGGCGCAAAAGGTCGCGTTAGCCTGCCGCCGCTGGCGCGGCGAAACTCGTCGTCCGAGCTTCGAGGGACGAATGAAGCGCATCGTCATCCTCATCGACGGCACGTGGGACCAGGAAGGGGTCGGCGAGCCGACCAATGTCGCCAAATTGGATCCGGCCAATGTCGGCGCCGGCGCGCCGCTCCTGAAGACCACCAACGCCGCGATGGAACAGCGCGTCGTCTATCACAAAGGCGTCGGGGCGGAGCCGGACGTGATCAAACATTGGCTCGGCGGCTCGATCGGCCTCGGCCTCAAACAGATCGTGCTCGACGCCTATTCGTCGCTGGTCGATCTTTACGAGCAGGGCGACGATGTCTTCGCGCTCGGCTTCTCGAGAGGCGCATACGCCGCCCGCGCTTTGGTCGGCTTGATCGGCGCGTCGGGAATCGTCCGCCGGCCCGATCCGGCGAAATTGGAGGTCGCTTGGGCCAATTACCGGGTGGCGCCGGCGAAGCGCGCCGCGCCCGAAAAAGCCAGCGGCGCCGATAAAGAGGCGATGCAAGATTTGCGGCTGATGCGCGACGCCGGCGAGACGCATGCCGACAATAGGGTCAAGTGCGTCGGCGTTTGGGACACGGTCGGTTCGTACGGCGTGCCGGCCGGCTTCGGACTGGCGCCCCTCGCGCGCTATATCGCCTTGCTCAGTCTGGGCTTTCACGACACGAGCTTCGGCGACCATGTCGAGTTCGGTTTGCACGCCGTCGCGATCGACGAGCGGCGGCGCCCCTTTGTTCCGACCTTTTGGACGATCAGAAGGGGCCAATCGCCGAAAGGGCGCGTCGAGCAGACTTGGTTCGCCGGCGACCATGGCAATATCGGCGGCGGCGAGGCCGACGCGCGGCTTTCGGACGTCGCGCTTGTCTGGATGATGGCGCGGTTGCAGGCCCTGACCGGCTTGGAGTTCGATACCGAGGCGGCGCGCGCCGTGGCGGCGCGAGCAAGCGTCGACGGCGAAGTCTACGATTCGACGCTCGGCTGGCCGATCGATCACGCTTGGCCCCATCTTCGCCGGGTTCTGTCGCCGGCCGCCGTCATGCACGGGCTTTTCTTGAACCGGACCGACGACGCTTTCGAGCATATCAATGAAAGAGTCCATTGGTCCGTGCTGAAGAAGAAAGGCCGGCCGGGCAGAGTGTTCGGCGTCGATGACGTCCCCTACGGCCCGCCCAATCTGCCCGGCGACATTCCCGCAGACAGGGTCGCGGCGATCACGCCGGAGGAGGGGGATCTGTATGAGCGCCGCGGGCAAATCGGGGGCGTTGATCGATGATGCCGTTTTTAACCTGCGGCGACGGTGGCCGCAGCCGGCTCAGAGCTAGCCAGCGCCGGCCAGCTGTTTCGGCGCCCCAATCAGTTGCGGTCTGAGCGGTCGCGATAGACGTATGTCATCCATCGCCTTAAATTGACATACATGGAGAAGACCAAGGTTTATCTTCCCAAGGAAGAGCTCGAAGGCTTGCGCCAGGCCGCGGCGCGGTCCGGCCGTAGCGTTGCGGATTTGATACGCGAGGCGATCCGCAAGGTCGTGCTCCGGCCCCAGTCGACCGGTCCGGCGGCGCTTTGGGACGGTGAGCCAAAACAGACCTCGATCGAGCATGACAGCGTCCACGACGAACCCTGATGCGGCGGGGGGAGGCGGTTTTCGTCGATAGCGGAGCGTGGATTGCGCTGGCTCTATCGCGCGATCCATTGCATGCGCAGGCGCGTGAGCAGTGGGGGCTCCTGCAGGAGGCAGGGGCGAGCCTTCATACCTCAATTCCGGTCGTAATCGAGACATTCACATTTCTCGACCGCAATGCCGCTCGTGACGTGGCGCTGGCATGGAAAGAAGCCGTCTACAGGCCTGGCGTGATAAAAGTTCTGTCATGTGAGCTGCGCGACCTCGAGCAATCGTGGGAGTACTTTCGGCGTTCGGACCTGCACAAACTCTCAGCCGTGGACGCAACCAGCTTTGTAATTATGAAGCGGGCGCGCATTCACCGCGCCTATAGCTTCGATCACCACTTTGCCGTCGCCGGTTTCAGGCTGGTGTCCTAACCGGTGAAATAGCGCGCCCAAGGTAATTCAATTGTTGATTTTTGCGATGGTGCTCAGGAGAGGATCGCGATCGCGAAGCGCCAATCCTTTGATATTTTGTCGTCTACTTGCGAATAGCGCCCAAAGGATGTACACTACTATCGTCTCGCTTTTTTCAAACCTGCCAAAGTTCGTGCTCATTTTCGATCACCGTTAATCCAAAGCTGGCTCGATTATGACCAGGTCAACTCCGAGTAGAAGACGTCACCAAAAGCGAGGGATGTCTGTCGGTCTCTGGTCTGCAGCACGATTCCTGCCTCGGCAGTATAGGGTTTTATCTGGCTATCCACGTTATCCTCTTGGAGCCCATCCGTTGCGGCAAGCTCGGTGAGCAAATCGGCAGAAACGCCTTGGCGGAGACGTGCCTTTCTAAACCGAAAGTGGATACCCCTCGGAGGGAGATCAAATTCGACGTCTCTGCCTTCGTACCGGTGATGACGGTGCATAAATTGGTTTAGATTACGAGCCCGAACTTGCTCCTTAGCGCTAGCAACACGACCCTCTCGCGGGGAACGAAGTCGATAAAGCTCACTCGGCAGCAACAATTCATTTGGCTCGTCGATGTTGGGGGGTAAGGTCATCTCCACGGCAATTTCGTTAAGTCCAATTGAGCCGAGAGCCTGAGCTATTGCAAGTCTGTTAGCTTTTTCCTCCATCTCGCCGGCATGCTGCCCTGTCAAACGGATCAGTGGTTCTTCATTGTCCGGATCAACTACTTTAAGATGCGACGAGGTCTTGTCCTGTTCGTTCGCTATGTATAGCGAAGAAGCAAGTTGTTCCCCTCGGATAGACCCTACAAGTTGGAGTGCACGCTTCTGAACCATTGCGGTCGCCAATACTCTCCGCTGGTAATCGCGGCTGGTTTGCGTCCCCTTGCATTCAAGCACATGCCATTTGCCGGTCGCATCTCGCATGACGAAATCGGGAGCCTTGCTCATGCCCACTTTGGCTTTTGATTTGCGCTTCTTACGAAGGAGATGAGTGAACTGGTTGGCAAAACGACGCCCATCGACGATATGGGTAAATGCTCCGAATCGATCAAGCATCCATTTGGTTGCTATGGCGACACCAAAGTCATCGCTCAGAACTCCTTTCTGATGGGGATCAAGGTCGGAAAAGTCCATCGTGATTCGTAGCTCGGAAGACGGCGCAGGAGCGAGAAAATATCTCAGCCAAGCCCAAAAGAGCGCTGGGGATGCCGGTGAGAGAATATTCGGCATAGTCAGCGTCCCGAGCATGTGAAGCGCGCCGCCAACGTCAATTGTATGGATACCTGAAGCGCCTTTTAATTGGGTTGGGACCGATTTCTCCGGCCATGTCCTCTCGTCCACGTCAACGACGATACTCTTGTGCAGGAATGAAGATACCATCGCGATTTATCGACCCCCTGTATCTCTGAAGCGTTTAACGGTCATGCTCGACGACTTGAGGCTCCTCTGAGGGTCATTTGAAATGCATTCAGCGCGTGGGAACACCAAGAGCATGCCTGCCCCTGCCTCGCGCCGTTCTGCTGCTGCTGAGCCTTGATTTGATCTCCAATCCCGCGAAATAAGTCTGGCTCCTTTGCAGAGGACGCAGGTGGAAAGGTTCGATTGCCGAGCGACGGATGCTGGTGCCGGCGTGCCGGTCTGAGCCATCGACCTTTCAGCTTCGGGTTTGCTTACACGACAATTGAATGGGATCGCATCCCCTGCCGCCCAGCCTGAAATAGTTCGAGGGTCCGTCAGAAAGGAATATTCCGCATCGTCGGTCCATCGATCGAGCCTAATTGCCATCGCTTGACGCTGAGACCTTCCAAAAGTGAACAGTATGCAGCGCTGACAGTAATTGACCACCGATGTTGACCACCTTGGACGGCGCAACGCTCGGCAATCGCTCATCTATTTGGGATGTCAGGGGAATGTCTAGCCCTGGTGCCCAGGAGAGGACTCGAACCTCCACGGCTTGCGCCGCTGGTACCTGAAACCAGTGCGTCTACCAATTCCGCCACCTGGGCCCGGGCGGCTTCATAAAGGCCGCGCCGCCGGGCTGTCAATGCGCGATCGGCCGGGCTGCTCAGCCGCGCTCGCTGTCGAGCGAGGCCATGCCGGCCGGGGGGTAGCGCTCGCCGGCCGCTGCGCCTTTCGGGGCGGCGGCTTCGATGGTGGCGAGGTCGGCGGCGCCGAGGCGCAGGTCGAGCGCGCCGAGCGCTTCTTCGAGGCGGTCGCGGCGGCGCGCGCCGATCACCGGGACGATATCCTCGCCCTGGGCCAGGACCCAGGCGATGGCGATCTGGGCGACGCTCGCGCCCTTGGCCTCGGCGACTTGGCGCAAGTTTTCGACCAAGGCCAGATTTTGCTCGACATTGCCCGCCTGAAAGCGCGGGCTATGGGCGCGGAAGTCGCCGCGGCCGACCGGCGCGTCCTTGCGCCAATGGCCGCTGATCAGACCGCGCGACAGCACGCCATAAGCGGTGATCGCCACGCCCAGTTCGCGGCAGGCGGGCAGGATCTTGTCCTCGATCCCGCGCGTGATCAGCGAATATTCGATCTGCAGATCTGCGATCGGATGCACGGCCGCCGCGCGGCGGATCGTCTCGGCGCCGACCTCGGAAAGGCCGATATGGCGCACATAGCCGGCTTTGATCATGTCGGCGATCGCGCCGATCGTGTCTTCGATCGGCACGTTCGGGTCGAGCCGCGCCGGCCGGTAAATATCGATGTGGTCGACGCCGAGCCGCTGCAGCGAATAGGCGAGGAAGCTCTTCACCGCCTGCGGCCGGGCGTCATAGCCCTGCCAGCCGCCGGCCGGGTCGCGCATCGCGCCGAATTTCACGCTCAGCAGGACGGAATCGCGTTTTCCGCCTTTCAGCGCCTCGCCGATCAGCATTTCATTATGGCCCATGCCGTAGAAATCGCCGGTGTCGATCAGACTGATTCCGGCGTCGATTGCGGCGTGGATCGTCGCGATGCTCTCGGCGCGATCGGCGGGCCCGTACATGCCCGACATGCCCATGCAGCCGAGGCCGATGGCGGAGACGCTGGGTCCGCGCGCTCCGAGCTGTCGTTGCTCCATGTCGCTCTCCTTGATGTCGATAAGCGGGCTCTCGCCTCTCTTCCGAAGGAGACCTCCTGCAAAAATAGCCCTGATCATGCGCCCTTGTGATCTTTGTGCCTCCTTTGTGATCTTTGTGTTGAAAGATTTTAAACACTAAGGTCTCGAAGGAAGCACGAAGGGCGCCGGGGCGTGCGCTCAAGGGGTATTTTGCGAAGGGAAAGGAGTTGACATCAGTACCCGTTCTGGACGCAGCGATAGCCGGAAGGCGTCGGCGCCGGGACATTGTGGAAGCCCTCTTGGCATCCGCCGAGGAACTGATCCGTCGCCGGATGCTGCGCCGGCTTTGCGGCTTCGCGCGCCGGCGCTTCGATCGCCGGCGCATGCGCTTGCCGATGGGCTGCGCCGCAGGTCGGATCGTCCCAGCAATCCGGCCGCTTCCGCTGCGCCCGACGGCGCGGCTGTTCGATGAGGGGCGCGGGCGCGACTGTTGCGGGCGCCTTGACGATCGCCGGCGCTTTTTGGACGCGGGGCGGCGGCGCGGCGATCAGGCGCTGGTAAGCCTCCTCGCTTTCCTGCTTCAGCATCGCCACTTGCGGCGCGTCGAAATAGCCGGTCGGCGCCAGGCCGTGGCGCGCCTGCCAGGCGCGAATGGCGGCGCGCGCCTTGTCGCCGAATTCGCCGTCCGCCGGACCGGCGTCGAATTTCAGCGCCGCCAAGCGCAGTTGCAGCTCCCTGCGGTCGGCGAGCCCGAGATCGAGCCCCTGCTCGGCCAAAGCGGCGTCATTGTCGGATTTCATCGTTCGCGACGGGCTCGGCGTCGAGGCCGCCGCGTCCGGCGCCGTCAAGGCGGCGATGCGATTTCGCGCCATCTGCGCGAACACGCCCTTTGGAAAAGCGTCGAGATAGGCTTGGTAATCGGCGGCGAGATTGGAATGCTCCGCCGATTCCCACAGCAGATTTTCCGTCGACTGATTTTCCGGCGCCGGGGGCGGGCTGGCCGCCGCGACCACGGGCGCGGGCTTCGGATTGAGTTCGAATTCGCCGATGATCGAGGTGTTGACCCAGGGGAGCTGCTTGTTCTTGGTCGCTTCCCAGACTTCCGACCTTACGCGCGACATCACCGTCTCGATCGGCACGCCGGGATCTGCGAGATGATTGAGCAGCGCCTTGGTGAAGGGGCTGTGTCCGCCCGGCGGGCCGTCGAAGGCGACGCTGTTCGGATCGGTGGCGAAGGCGATCAGGGCGCCGCGAGCAAGGTCGCCCTCGATCGGATTGAGGCCGCGCGCGCCGATGATCGCCCGGCTTTTCGTCCGCGCCAGCTCCTGCGCGAACGGGTCTTCGCGGCAGGCGTCGAGAATGAGCACGATCGCTCGTTCCTCGCGGCGCATTTGCCGCAGAACCTGCGAGGCGCTGATCGCGTTGAGATCGAGATCGCTCGGCGTCTTCGGGTCGATGTCGGTCGGCAGCAAGTAGTTCTCGCCGTCCAGCGCAACGCCGTGGCCTGAATAATAGACCAAAGCCGCGTCCGATCCGTCCAGCGCGGCGGAAAATTGCGACAGAGCCGAGCGCATCTGGTCGCCGGTCAGATCATAGCCTTCGAAGACCTGAAAGCCGAGCCGCTTGAAGGCGGCGGCGACCGCCTTTGCGTCGTCCACCGGATTGTCGAGGCGCGGCGCGATCTTGTAGGCGCCGTTGCCGATTACCAGCGCGATGCGATGCTCGGCCGCCGCGGCAGCCGACGCCGTCGAGAAAATCAAGAACGCCGCGACCGCGCAAAGGAGCGAAAGGACGCCCGCCAGTCCGCCCCGCCGCCCATGCGCTTCGACCCGATCCGCTCGCATCTCGTCAAGCCCATCTCGCGCCAAGCAGGGCAATGCTATTCCCCGCTCGCCGCCCTTTCAATGTGGCGTCGCCGAACGCAAAGCCATGCTGATCGCGAAGCCATTTCAAAGATCCTATGCCCGCTCAGCGACGCGCCGCTGACTTACGGTCCGCGCGGCGTCGTCAAAACCGGCCGGCGCAGGCGGCGACGATCGGGAATGCGAAGGCGCGTCTTTTCATCTGCGCCGCCGTCGGCTAGCGCTAGCGGACCAAGGAGGCGCTCGCATGACCTATGAGACAATCCTCGTCGAGAGGCATGACAAAGTCGGCCTCGTGCGGCTCAATCGGCCGCAAGCGCTGAACGCCCTCAATGCCCGCCTGATCAAGGAGCTCGGCGGCGCATTGGCGGATTTCGAAGCAGACCCGGCGATCGGCGCGATCGTCATCGCCGGCTCGGACAAGGCGTTCGCGGCGGGCGCCGACATCAAGGAGATGAGCGGCAAAACCTATATGGAGGCGTTTCTCGGCGATTTCGTCGCCGACTGGCATAAAGTCGCCGAAGCGCGCAAACCGGTCATCGCGGCGGTCGCCGGCTTCGCGCTGGGCGGCGGCTGCGAGCTCGCCATGATGTGCGACTTCATCATCGCCGCCGACACCGCCAAATTCGGACAGCCCGAGATCAAGCTCGGCGTCATTCCCGGCGCCGGCGGCACGCAGCGCCTCGCCCGTTTCGTCGGCAAGGCGAAAGCCATGGACCTCATTCTGACCGGCCGGATGATGGACGCGGCCGAGGCCGAGCGCTGCGGCCTGGTCGCGCGGATCGTCCCGGCCGACAAGCTGATCGAGGAGGCGCTGAAAGCGGCGGCGACGATCGCCGGCTATTCGCTGCCCGCGGTGATGATCGCCAAGGAAAGCGTCAATCGGGCTTACGAGACGACGCTCGCCGAAGGCGTGCGCTTCGAGCGCCGGGTCTTCCATTCCTTGTTCGCCACCGACGACCAAAAGGAAGGGATGGCGGCCTTCATCGAGAAGCGGCCGCCGAATTTTAAGAATAGGTAGAGCGACTTTCCCTCTCCGTTTGGAGACCTCTGCAAAATAGCTCTTATCATGCGCCCTTGTGACCTTTGTGCTTCCTTGGCGACCTCTGTGTTGAAAGATTTAAAACACTAAGTTCACGAAGGAAGCACGAAGGACACCGACGCGTGCGTTTAAGAGCCATTTTGCGGAGGTCCTTCGGGTGATCATGCGCCCTTTGTGACCTTTGTGCTTCCTTGGCGACCTTTGTGTTGAAAGATTAAAACACTAAGTTCACGAAGGAAGCACGAAGGACACCGACGCGGGCTCCCTGTGCGTCACCCGACCCCAATCAGCGCCGCGATCGGCGCACGTCGAATTCGAGTCGCCCGTCGACGACCGCGCATTCGCCCAGCCGGTCGCCGCTTTCGAATTTGGCGAAGCGCAAGGCGGCGTCCTTGCTGCAGAAAATCCCGCCATAGCGGCCATGCGCTTCGGCGACGACCCAATAGCCGGAACCGTCTTGGCCGATGACAAAGTGCAGCGGCTCGCTGTCGAGGCCGTCGTCCTCGCCTTGGCCGGTTTCGCTCGCGTCCTGCGCCATCGCGCCAACTCCGTCGCTCGACGCGGCGTGGCCTCTCTTCGAAGCGGACGGCCGGTCAAGCCCTGCCGCTTCGTCGCGTCGACGCAATTTCTCTGATAACCGTCCGCCGCCTGAGCCGGTTTCATACGGGCGACCGCAGCAACTTGCATCAAATCGCGCGCGTTAAGCCTAACCGGCCTGACGAAATCGCTCGCTGCGGCCTTCAAATCCCGGCTTTCTTGCCTTAATTGACGGCAGAGCGAAGAAAAACCCGAAGGAAGGCGTGGAAAGTGAGCGATTCCGTATCTCTGGAGACTGTTTCGGGCGTCGGCGTTCACGCCCAGAAGGGCCCTCGCTATGAGGAAATCCTCACCCCCGGCGCGCTTGCTTTCCTCGTCGACCTCCACCGCCGGTTCGACAAGACCAGACGCGAACTGCTCGCCCGCAGAGCCGAGCGCCAGAAGCTCTTCGACGCCGGCGAGACGCCGGATTTCCTCCCCGAGACCCGCGCCGTCCGCGAAAGCGATTGGCGGGTCGCGCCGATCCCGGCCGACCTTCTCGACCGTCGCGTCGAGATCACCGGCCCGGTCGACCGCAAGATGATCGTCAACGCGCTGAATTCCGGCGCGAAAGTCTTCATGGCCGATTTCGAGGACGCCTGCTCGCCCTCCTTCGCCAACCTGATCGAGGGCCAGATCAATCTGAAAGACCGCTGGGACGGCAAGATCGACTTCGTCGAGCCCTCCACCGGCAAGGAGTACAAGCTGGCCGCCAAGCCGGCCGTGCTGATGGTCAGGCCGCGCGGCTGGCATTTGCCGGAGCGCCATCTGACGGTCGACGGCGAGGCCATGTCGGGCGCGCTGTTCGATTTCGGCCTTTACGTCTTCCACAACGCCAAGAAGAAGATGGCGCAGGGCGCGACGCCCGCCTTCTATCTGCCGAAGATCGAGAGCCATCTCGAGGCGCGCCTGTGGAACGACGTCTTCAATTTCGCCGAGGAGCGGCTCGCCGTCGCCAGAGGCACGTTCAAGGCGACCGTCCTGATCGAGACCTTGCCCGCGGCCTTCGAGATGGACGAGATCATCTACGAATTGCGCGACCACATGGCCGGGCTCAATTGCGGCCGCTGGGACTATATTTTCTCCTTCATCAAGCGGCTCGGCAAAAATCCGCGCTTCCTGACGCCTGACCGGTCGCGCATGGTCATGGGCGAAGCGTTCCTTTCCGCCTATTCGCTGCTTCTCATCAAGACCTGTCATCGCCGCGGCTGCTTCGCGATGGGCGGCATGGCGGCGCAGATTCCAGTCAAGGGCGACGCTGCCGCCAACGAGACCGCCTTCGCCAAGGTGCGGGCCGACAAGGAGCGCGAGGCGACCAATGGACATGACGGCACCTGGGTCGCTCACCCGGATCTCGTGCCGGTCGCGATGGAGGTCTTCGATCGCGTTATGCCGCAGCCCAACCAGCTCGACCGCCTGCGCGAGGACGTGACCGTTTCGCGCGGGGACATGCTGCGCGTCCATGACGGTCAGCGCACCGAGGCGGGCTTGCGCGAGAACATTCGCGTCGGCGTGCAATATATCGAGGCGTGGCTGCGCGGCCGCGGCGCCGTGCCGCTCTATCATCTGATGGAGGACGCTGCGACGGCGGAGATTTCGCGCGCGCAAGTCTGGCAATGGCTGAAGCTCGGCGCGACGCTCGACGACGGCCGCCAGGTCACGCCCGATCTGTTCAAGGCGACGCTCGCCGACGAGATGAACAAGCTGCGCAACGCCTTCACGCCGGCCGTATTCGAATCGGGCCGGTTCGCCGAGGCGATCAAGCTGTTCTCGGACATGTCCCTGGCGCAGGACTTCGAGGAATTCCTGACCCTGCCCGCGTACAAACTGATCGATTGAAGCGCGTGTCCTTCGTGAACCCTTCGTGTCCTTGGTGTTAAATTTTAACACCAAGGACACGAAGGACGCACGAAGTTCACAAAATCATTCTTTTGACGCCTTGCTTGAGCAGCACGACGTTGAAATTGATCAGAAATCCCAACCGCCGACCGGACAGCCTCAGATAGGTCAATAGCTGCGCTTCATGGATCGGCGCAAGCGCTTCGATGGATTTGACTTCAACGATCACCGCGTTATCGACGAGCAAATCGATCCTGTACCCGGCCTCGAGCTTGATCGTCTCATAGACGACAGGGAGCGCCGTCTGGCGAACGACAGTTCGGCCGCGCCGCTCCAGTTCATAGACAAGGCAAACCTCGTACGCGGATTCCAATAGCCCGGGTCCGAGCGCGCGATGAATAGCCATCGCAGAATCAATCACGCTCCTGGCGCTCTCCTCAGTCGCTCGCGGCAGGGGCTCGTAAACCTGGCCCGTCTTCGACGTCATCCGGTTCAACCTGGCTTACTCGGACGTCCCTGCACACAAGGACAGAAAACGTTTGAAGGAGAGTCCCGCGTACAAGCTGATCGATTGAAACGCGTGCCCTTCGTGAACCCTTTGTGTCCTTAGTGTTTATTTTTAACACTAAGGACACGAAGAAGGCACGAAGAAAGGGCCCGTAAATCCGCTCGCCCTTCGCCGCCATCGAGCCCCCGTCCTCATTCCCCCGTGATCACCCCTTCCACCTCGGCGACGGTCGTGCGCTTCGGATCGATATCGTCGGCGACGATCCGGCCGCGACGCATGACGACGATGCGATCGACCACCTGGAAAACGTGGTGAATATTATGCGCGATGAAGATGCAGGAATGCCCGGAATCGCGCGCATTGCGGACGAAGCGCAGCACGCCCTGGGTCTCGGCGACGCCGAGATTGTTGGTCGGCTCGTCGAGAATGATGAGGTCGCTGTCGAAATGCAGCGCCCTGGCGATCGCCACCGCCTGGCGCTCGCCGCCCGAGAGCGAGCCGATCGGCGTCGAGGCGGGAATGGTCTTGCCGATGCCGACTTTCTTGAGCAGATCTCCGGCGACCTTCTCCATCAGCGGATGATCCATGCGATTGAGGAAGCGCGGCCCCCGGATCGGCTCGCGGCCGAGGAACAGATTGCGCGCGATCGACAATTGCGTCACCAGCGCCGAATCCTGGTAGATCGTTTCGATCCCCTGCGCGATCGCGTCGGTCGTGCTGCGAATATCGACCTTCACGCCGCGCACATAAATATCGCCGCTCGTCGCCGGCGCAGCGCCGGACAGGACTTTGATCAGGGTCGACTTGCCGGCGCCGTTGTCGCCGAGCAATCCGACGATCTCGCTCTTGCCGACCACGAGGCTCACATCCTCCAACGCGCGAACGCGGCCATAATATTTGGTGATATGCTCCATGCGGACGAGTTCTTCGGCCATCGGCGTCAGGCTCCGGCCTGCTCGCGGCGGTCCAGCCACGAATGCAGCGCCATCATCCCTAATATGATCGCGCCGATGAAGATGTTGTAGGCGAGGCCCGGCACGCCGATCAGCACGATGCCGTTGCGCATGACGCGCAGGATGAAAATCCCGAGCACCGTGCCGACGATCGTGCCGCGCCCGCCCGACAGCGCGGTGCCGCCGATCACCACCATCGCGATCACTTCCAGTTCGTAGCCGGTTCCGCTGTTCGGATTGGCGGCGGAAGTGCGGATCGACGAAATCACGCCGGAAAGCGAGGACATGACGGCCGAGAGCGCGAACAGGATCGTCTTGGTGCGATCGACATTGACGCCGCGCGCTCGCGCCGCGCCGGGATTGCCGCCGGTCGCCAGGATCCAGTTGCCGTATTTGGTCTGAGTGAGCGCGTAATTGAGGATGAAAGCAGCGGCGATGAACCAGAACAGGGACATGTAGACGCGAAAGTCGCCGATATAGAAATCGCCGACCAGGACTTTAGCCAGCCAATGGCGGCCGGCGCTCCAGGTGCGTTGCGGAAAGCCGTCGGTGATGAACAAGGCCGCGCCGCGCACCACCAGCAGCATGCCAAGCGTCACCAGGAAGGAGGGTATCTTCAGCCGCGTCACGAACCAGCCATTGGCGAGGCCGATCAGCGCCGCGACGATCAGGCAAACCGCGAAGGCCGCTTCGAGCGGCATCACGCCGCCATTGAACAGGGTCCACATCAGAACCGGCGAAAAGCCGAACAGCGAGCCGACGGAAAGGTCGAACTCCCCGGCCGTCATCAACAGCGTCATGGTCAGGGCGATGAGGCCGAGCTCGACGGTGAAGGCGAGCGTATTGCTGATGTTCTGGAGAGAGAGGAAGTCGGGATTGATCGCCCAGAAGCCGAAAAGCTCGACAAGAAGGAGGACGAAAGGTCCGAATTCCGGCCGCGCCAGCGCGCGGCGAAGGATTTTGCGCTGTTCCAAGTCAGCCCGCCGAGTACAAAGGTCAAAAATCGTGTCCTTCGCGCCGCCTTCGTGACCTTAGTGTTTTTAAATCACCACAAAGGCCACGAAGGAGAGCACGAAGGTCGCGAAGGCGTGCGATCGAAGCTGTTTTGCAGGATGTTGCGTTATTTGCCGGACAAAATCTTGTCGTAGAGCGCCGCCTTGTCCTTCTCGTAGAGCGCGCCGGTGATGACGTTGAATCCCGGCGGGATGCCGCTCGCCGCCATCGCCGCGAGCGACAGCGCGACATAGCTCGTCGCCTGCGGGTCCTGCCACTGCGCCGCGTTCACGTAGCCGTTCAGGACTTCCTGGGTCGTGTCGAGCGAGTTGCCCCAGCCGACGACCGGAATTTCGCCGGGCTTGACACCGACCTGATCGAAGACCCGCTTGATCGAGCCGTCGGCGAGATCGCCGAGCGCGATGATCGCCTTGATCTTCTTGCGGTTGGCGGTGAGGTAATCGACCATCCGGGTGATCACTTCGCCCTGGTCGAGCGTGACCTCGGTCGTCTCCGTCGTGATCCCGAGCGGCTTGAACACGCTCATGATCCCTTCGGTCTCCTGAACGCCATAGGTGGCGCCGGGCACTTCGACCGGCGTCCAGACGAAATCGCCGCTTTTAACCAGCTTGTGGTCGACGAGATATTGCGCCCAATTATGCCCGAAGACGGTGTTGTCGCCGCCGACATAGGCGGTGAAATGCGCCTTCGGGTCGGGCGTGTTGAAATTGACGATCGGGATATGCGCGTCGAGCGCTTCCTTGGCGACGTCGACCATGCTGCCGGGATCGGGGCTGGTCGTGACGATGCCGTCGGCCTTGGCGGCGATCGCCGAGCGGACCGCCTCCTGCTGCGCGGCGACATTGCCATTGTGGAAGGAGGTCTTGACCGTGTTGCCGGTGTCCTTCGCCCACTGGTTCGCGCCGGCGAGAAAATAGGTCCAGACCGGATCGGCCGGCGAGCCGTGCGAAATCCAGAAGAAGGTCTTGGCCTCCGCGGCCAAAGGCAGCGCAAGCGCGAGCGCCGCGCCATAGACGATGAGCTTCAAGCTTTTCAGCATGGCGATTTCCTCCCGCGGCGACGCGCCCTTTGGCCGGCGTCGTCGCCGAGGCGGGGAGAGTTGCATGAGCGGCGGGGAGGGGCAAGGAGACTAAAACGAGCGATCCGGCTGGTTCGCCTCAAGCGAGACAACGCGTTCAAACTGCGCCATTTTGCCGGCCGACGCTGTTCTATGCGAGATCGCTCCTGTCCGCGCCCGCTCGACCGGATCGAAAAGCCGCGCCGCCCGGCCTGCTTCTTCTTCTCGCTTTGGCCGCGGCGCTTTGCCCGCTTCTGCTCGTCAACGCCTCGCAGCCAATGCGCGGCGGCGAGGCTGGCGTCGGAGACGCCTTCGCCGCCCTCGATCTGACCGCCGGCCCTATGGATCGTCTGGGAGATGACGCTAGCCGCTGGCGCAATCATGTTGACTGCTGCGCCGCTCGTACTGGCCAATTGGTTCGGAGACCGGGTGGCCTGTGATATGAACCGTTCCGTCATTGCGAGCGAAGCGAAGCAATCCAGGAACCTTGGCGTTTCCTGGATTGCTTCGCTCCTCGCAATGACGGCTCACGGTTCGACACAAAGCCATCTCTCGATAATCGGAAGCGCCGCGGAGCCACGCCGGCCGACCGCCGTCAACCCGCCATAGCGCCTTCGAACGCTCGTACCAAAGTACATCCGCCTGAGAGGCGCTATGGCGGGTCCTCCGCTTCGCTCCGGCCCTTGCGGGTGACTGCAATCGTCCGGCGTGTCATGTTGGCTCCTGAGAGTTTTGCTGACGAAAGACGGCCGTTGGGCCGCTTTCGTCAGCAAAACTCTCAGAAGCAAAAAAGCCATCGCCGCGCGGAGGGGTGAGCCGCGCCTCGCATCCGAGAGATGTACTCCAAGCCTGACATGGCGAGGCGACCGCGAAGCGGCTCGGGCTTGACGCCGAGCACGGCGATGGCATGCAGGTTGAGGCGCGTTGCGCCCATTGCCAGAAATCCGATCGCCAGAAGAGGCGCTTGGGCGTCCCCAATAGTGGGGTCATCAAACTGCCCCCTCTTCTTGGCTCCCACCGCAAAAATTTTCTTTCTGAAATTCAGAATTTGTGCTATCCTCTTCGGGTTTCCCTTTGCCTAGGATTCTCCCATGTCCGCCTTCCCTTCCACCCCCCGCCTCAACGCCTACGAGCGCGCCATGCGGCGCGATCGCATTTTCGCCCGCCTGCTCGACGGCCAGTCCGCCGCGTCCATCGCCGACGAAGAGAAGGTCACGCCGCGCCGCATCCGCCAGATCATCAAGGAATCGCTCGAACGTTGGGACGCCGATCCGGTGCAGGATTATGTCGGCGTGCAGATCGCCCGGCTCGAATCCGCCTTGCGGCTGATCGAACGGAAAATCGCCGCCGGCGATTCCGGCGCCGTCGATAAGCTCGTCAGAGTGCTCGGTCAGCTCGACAAATATCACCGCAGCCAGTTGCGGCCGGTCGATATCGACTTGGTCGACCGCGACGAGGCCGTGCTCGGCCGGCTGGAGCGGCTCGGCGCCAGTCGCGCCGCAGTCGCCGCCCGCTTGGCCAACGCGGCGACGGCCGAGTCAGTCCAAGCGCCCGAGCCCGCCTCTCCGCCGCAGGCGCCCGCCGCGACGCCGGAAGAGCCCATGGCGGCGCTGGAATCTGCGGCGGCGGAAACGCCCGCCGCTCAGGAATTGGCCGCGGCGCCCGCGTCAGGGAAAGAAAATAGCCCGCAAGTCGTTGAACAGCTTCGACCGGCGGAAATTCCCATGATCATCGTTACGCGCAGTTTCAAACGCTCGACGTGAGCAGAAGTAGGTCCGTTTTGCTTCCGAAAGGAAGCTCGACAGGCGAAAAAGGAAAGCAAAGGAAGGAAAAGGAAGAGGCGGATTTCCGCCGTTCGGTCCGGGCCGCCGAGCTTCGCCGAAAAGAAGCAGAGCGCCACGTTCCGCAGGGCTGTCTGGGAAAGAAACTTTTTCGCGACGCCAGGACATCGTGAACGGGAGTACAACCTTCAGTCGTCATGGCCGGGCTTTGTCCCGGCCATCCACGCCCGAGTCGCCCGCGCCGGCTTTGAAAGGTTCGCTCGGCGGAGCCGCGTGGGTGGCCGGGACAAGCCCGGCCATGACGTCGGCGGCGCTCGATGAGCGCGGCTGACGCGGCCAGCGGCGTCTACAATGCCGGCGTCATCGCTTCACGACGAGCCCGTCGACGAAGACGTCCATAAGGCGCGTCACGGTCGCTTGCCAGTCGGGCCGATCGTAGGAATAGGACAGGCCGACCAGGGCGCGCAGAAGGTCCTCTGGCTTGACGTCGGCGCGGATGTCCCTGGCGGCGACGGCGCGCTCCAGCAGCAGGCCGACGGCTTTGGTCAGGCGCTCGAAAGAATAGGCGTAGAGGTCCGGCGGCCGGTGCGCGGCGAGCGCCAGCGCGGCCAGCATCCCTTTCTTGGTCGCGACCAGTTGGATATTGGCGCGCAGCCATTGCCGCAGGGCGTCGACCGGCGCTGAGGCTTGCGCCAAGCGTTGCGCGAGATCGCCGAGCTCGTCCACTTCGCGGCGATACACGGCTTCGAACAGAGCCTCGCGCGTCGGGAAGTGACGATAGAGCGTGCCGATGCCGACGCCGGCGCGCTTGGCGACCGCCTCCAAGCTCGCCTCCGGGCCGCCGGCGCTGAAGACTTTCGCGGCGGCTTTCAGCAGCAGCTCGCGATTGCGGATCGAATCGGAGCGCGGCTTGCGCGGAGCTGCGGCTGTGGCGGAGCGAGCGGCCATCGATTTAGATCAATGCTCCATCTTGAAAAACGGAGGATGCCTCCGTATAGTCTAGCGCGTCGGATCGGCGCTTTGAACCGCCTCCGCCACGCTCGGCGATCGGCCTTCTTTCGATCGCCCTCAGCCGCGACCTCTTCGGCAAGAGCACTGATCGGAGCTCCTGAATGCCTTTCTGCATCAGCTTAACGGTGAACGGCGTGAAGCGGAACATCGAATTCGACGATCCGCGCGTCACGCTGCTCGATTTGCTGCGCGAGCGCCTCGATCTGACCGGCGCCAAAAAGGGCTGCGATCGCGGCCAATGCGGCGCCTGTACGGTCCTGGTGAACGGCAGAAGGATCAATTCGTGCCTCGCTTTGGCGTTGAGCCACGACGGCGCCGAGGTCCTGACGATCGAAGGGGTCGCGCAGGGCGAGGCGCTCCACCCGGTTCAGGCGGCCTTCATCGCGCATGACGGCTTCCAATGCGGCTTCTGCACGCCCGGCCAGATCATGAGCGCCATCGGTCTCATCAACGAAGGTCACGCCGGCGATGATCCCGAGCGCATCCGCGAGGCGATGAGCGGCAATCTCTGCCGCTGCGCCGCCTATATCGGCATCGTCGAAGCGGTGCAGGACGCGCAGAAGGCCATAGCCGAAGCGGGACGGAGGGACGCGGCGTGAACACTTTCGATTATGTGCGGCCGAGCACGGTTCCCGACGCCGTCGCGGCCGCCGCCGCGCCCGGTTCGGCCTATCTCGCTTCGGGCACCAATCTCCTCGACTTGATGAAAGTCGGCGTCGCGCGGCCGGATCGTCTCGTCGACATTACCCATATTGCCGGGCTCGACCGGATCGAGCGTCTGCCCGACGGGGGCTTGCGCATCGGCGCGCTGGTTCGCAACGCCGATCTCGCTCATGATCCGGACTTCGCCCGATCCTATCCGGCGGTCGCCGAAGCGCTGCTCTCGGGCGCCTCGGCGCAACTCCGCAACGCCGCCACAATCGGCGGCAATCTGCTGCAGCGCCCGCGCTGCGCCTATTTCTACGATCCGTTCAGCGCCTGCAACAAGCGCGCGCCCGGCTCGGGCTGCGACGCGCTCCATGGCGAGAACCGGTTGCACGCCGTGCTCGGCTGGAGCCCGTCCTGCATCGCCGTCCATCCCTCCGATTTCTGCGTGCCGCTGATCGCGCTCGACGCTTTCGTCGAGATCGAAGGCCGAAACGGGCGGCGCGAGATTTCGCTGGACGCGCTGCACCTTTTGCCGGGCGACACGCCGGAGCGGGAGACCGCGCTCGAACCCGGCGATCTGATCGTGGCGCTGCGTCTTCCCGCTCGAGCCGCCGTATTCGCCGGGCATGCGCGCTATCTCAAACTGCGCGAGCGTACGTCCTACGCCTTCGCGGTCGTCTCCGCGGCGGCGGCGCTGGAGATGGAAGACGGCGCAATCCGGCAGGCGCGGCTGGCGCTCGGCGGCGTCGCGGCCAAGCCGTGGCGCGCCCGCGCGGCCGAGGAGAGTCTCGCCGGCGAGAGGCCGGGCGAAGCGATTTTCCGCCGCGCAGCCGAAGCGGCGCTCGCCGACGCCAAGCCTTCCGGCGACAACGCCTTCAAGATCGAGCTGGCGCGCCGGATCGTCGTGCGCGCGCTCGCCCTCGCCGCGGCGGGAACCCCGGCTCGCCTGCCGGCGCTGCCCGGCTCGCCGTTCTCGTCCGCTCCCGGAGCGCTTCATGACGCTTGAAATCCTGCCCCAGGCTTCGCCGCATATCCGGCACGGTTCGAATATCGGCCAGCCGCTGACCCGCCGCGACGGCGTCCTCAAAGTCACGGGCCGGGCGCGCTACGCCGCCGACAATCATCCGCCCGGCATGCTCTACGCTGTTCTCGCCGTCAGCAGCATCGCGCGCGGCCGCGTCAAATCGCTGAACGTCGAGGCCGCCAAGAGCCACAAGGGCGTGGTCGACGTGATGACCTCCGTCAACCGGCCGAAGCTGGCGCAAGATCCGGACGAAAAGTCGAACCCGTTCATGTTCCGGCTCGATCTTCTGCAGAACGATCGGGTTCGCTACGCCAATCAGCCGATCGCCGTGGTCATCGCCGAAAGTTTGGAGGCGGCGACGGAGGGCGCAGCCTTGCTCGCTCCGCAATACGAGGCCGAGCCGGCGCGAGTCGGCCTCGATGGCGCCGAAAGTTTCGTACCGCCTGGCGTCGGCGTCGGCGGGCCGGCGGAAATCCGCAAGGGCGACGTCGAAGCCGGCCTTGACGCTGCGACGAAGCGCATAGACGCGACCTATGAGACGCCATCGCAGTACCATAACGCGATGGAGCCGCACGCGATCGTCGCCGCATGGGACGGTGATCGGCTGTCGATCGACACGCCGAGCCAAGGTCTCGCCATGGCGCGGGGCCGCATAGCCGGACTGTTCGGCCTCTCGCCCGAGAACATCCATATCCGCAGCCCCTTCCTCGGCGGCGGCTTCGGCTCGAAAGGCCTGATCTCCGGCCCGCAGATCCTCGGCGTTCTCGCGGCGAAACTGGTCGGGCGTCCTGTCAAGCTCGTGCTGCGCCGCGACCAGATGTACGGACCGGTGGGCCATCGTCCGCCGACCCGGCAAAGGCTGCGGATCGGCGTCGACGGCGAAGGCCGGCTGACGGCGCTCGATCATCGCGCCAAGACCGCCTCGAGCACGTTCGACGATTTCTTCGAAGCCGCCGCCGATATTTCGCATACGCTCTACGCCAGCCCGGCGATCGCGACCTCGCATGAGGCGGTGCGGATCGATATCGGAACGCCGCTCTTCATGCGCGCGCCGGGCGAGGCGACCGGATCGATCGCGCTCGAAAGCGCGATCGACGAAGCGGCCGCGGCGTGCGGCCTCGACCCGCTGGCGTTTCGGGTGAGGAATTACGCCGAAGTCGAGCCGATCTCGGGCAAGCCGTTTTCCTCGAAGGCGCTGCGCGAATGCTATGCGCAGGGCGCCGAGCGCTTCGGCTGGGCGCGGCGGCCGCTGGCGCCGCGGCAAATGCGCGACAAGGACGGCTTTCTGGTCGGCTGGGGCGTCGGCACCGCGACCTTCCCGGCGCTGATGTTCCATGCCGAGGCGCGCGCCATCATCCGCCGCGACGGTACAGGCCTCGTCGAGAGCGGCGCGCATGACATGGGGCAGGGCGCGTGGACGGCGCTCGCCCAGATCGCCGCCGACGGGCTGGCGCTCGATCTCGATCAGATCGAGTTCAGAGCCGGCAGTTCAGACCTGCCCGACGCCGGCATAGCCGGCGGCTCGGCTCATACCGCGACCGCCGGCATGGCCATCCACAGCGCCGGCGCCGACGCGATCGCCAAGCTGGCGGAATTGGCGACGCGCGATGAGCGCTCGCCGCTCTATGGCGCCGGCAATGCCGGCCTCGTCGCCCGCAACGGCCGCCTGCGCCGGCGCGACGACGAAAGCCGCAGCGAGAGCTACGCCGAGATTTTGGCGCGAGCGGGCCTTGGCGAAATCGAAGGCCGCGGCGCCAGCGCCGCCGATCCGGCCGCGCAATCGACCTACGCCATGCATGCGCATGGCGCAGTCTTCGCGGAAGTGAAGGTCGATCCCGATCTCGGCCAGATCCGGGCGACGCGCCTCGTCGGCGCGTTCGCGGCGGGCCGCGTCATCAATCCGCGCCTGGTCCGCAGCCAATATCATGGCGGCATGATCTGGGGCGTCTCGTTCGCGCTGAACGAGCAGGCGATCATCGACCGAAGGTCCGGCCGCGTGATGAACGCCGATCTCGCCGAGTACCATGTCCCGGTCAACGCCGACATCGTCTCCATCGAAGCGCTGCTCGTTCACGAGGACGACCCTTACGTGAACGCGCTCGGCGTCAAAGGGGTCGGCGAGATCGGCGTCACCGGCGCGGCCGGCGCCGTCGCCAACGCGGTTTGGCACGCGACCGGCATGCGCGTTCGGCGGTTTCCGATCAAGCTCGAGGATGTGCTGACGCCGGCAGGATAAAAGACGCCGACCATCGTGGCAGAGATACTGCCTTGCGCGCGATGCCGTCATTGCGAGCGAAGCGAAGCAATCCATTCGTAGGGCGACGCCCTATGAATGGATTGCTTCGTCGCTTCGCTCCTCGCAATGACGATCAGCCGTACCGCGGCTTGGCGCTACTCGTGGGCGCTGTCCGGGCTGAAATAGAGCGTCAGTCTCCGCCAGCGATCGTAGCGCGGCGCATATTCCGTCGGCACCGATAGCGGATTGCATTTCTTCACCGCACGGACTGCGCTCTCCGCATAGGCGCGCCAATCGGGATCGCTCGGCGGATTGACCAGGACGGGCGCGCCGGCGAGCGAGCCGTCGGCATTGTGCTGCACGCGAATCTTGGCGGCGTAATCGCCGTCAGCCGGCGTTTTCGTCGGCGGCGACCAGCAACGCAAATAGGCCTCCATGAACCAGCGGTCCATGGCCGGGTCGTCTTGAGCGAGAGCGGACGCTTCGCGCCGCGTCGGCTTGCGCGACTTGGCGGCTTCATCCGACGCGGTCGCGGCCGGCGGACTCGCCAAGGCGCGAGTTTGAGCGGGCGGGGCGGGCGGCTGCGGGAGCGAGGCGACGCTGCTGCGCCTCTCCGATTTTCCGCCGAAGCCGTTCAGAGCGTAAACGCCGCCGGCGACCATCGCCGCCGCCGCTAAAATCAAGCCGAGAGTCCCCGGCCGCGGCAGCAGGGCCAGCAAGGTCGCGCGAGCGGCGCGTCGGCCGTCGCTCCTCTCGCCGACCGTCCGTCGCGCTGTTTCGGAGCCTCTTTTGGACTTGCGGCTAGGTCCGGGCAATTGATTCCTCATTCTCCGCCGCCCTGGGGGAGCGTTTTGCCGGATTCGCGCCCGCGCCTCAAGCGATCTCGGCGCGGGTTCTTGCTCGCAGGCGCCTTAATTTGGGCGAAATCCGCTCAGAACCGCGATCTACTTTGCTGGGGGACCGCGATCGTCTCCGACGAGCGCCGCGATCGAGCGCAACCGTTCGGCCGTCGGTCATTTGATTCAGCAAGACGTGACAATTTCGTCGTGCATTGCCGGAAGATTGCGTAAGTAAGCCGGCGCATAAGGTTCATCGCGCCGATCGGCGCCGTCTCGGCCGCGAACGCGAAGCCCAAGCTCGCGGACACTCGCGGCGCGCCAACAAAAGGTGCCGCTTGTCCTACCTTTCCATCCAGCAGCGTCTCTCCCGCCTGAAGGTCAGAACCGCCGAACTTTCGCATTGGCGGGCGCGCGAGAAACTCGACATTGCGAATTGGTCGGCGGACGGCGCGGCGATCGCGGTTGGCGATGCGTGGCCGCGCCGCGACGGCGTCATACGCTTTTCGGCGAGCGCCGTCGCGCCGTCCCATTGGCCCATTTCGGAAGCGCGGCTGGCGATCGACCTCGGCGGCGAAAGCCTCCTGTCCCTGACCTATGAGGACGGCGAAACGGAGCGGTTCGGCGTCGATCCCAATCATCAGGAATTCCCGCTGAAGCGCCCGCGTTTCTCGATCGCGGCCGAGAGCGTCGCGCGCCTGCCGTTCGGCGAACCCGTGCGCCGCCCGCAGCTCAACCGCGCCTGCCTGATCCGGCTCGATGAGCCGGTCGATCGCCTTCGCTTGCTGCTGGCGCAGATCGGCGAGACGATCGAAAGCCTGATCGATCACGACGTCGCGCCGCATCTGCTCGACGCCGCCGAGCAGGCGCTCCGCGCCGTCGACTGGCCCTCTTACACGCCCGACTACATCGCCCGCGTCGCCGCCTCGCCGGCGCAGCAAAGCCTCTGGCGATCGCCCGAAACCGCCGATCATCCGGCCGGGCTCGACAGCGGCCAGCGCGACAGCGTCGTCGCCGCCGCCGCGACATTGGCGCAGGCTTTGCGTTCGCTGCAAACGAAGTTTCCGCCGCAAGGCGAGCTGGCCCTGACCGGGCACGCTCATATCGACCTGGCCTGGCTCTGGCCCTATGCAGAGACCCGCCGCAAGATCCGGCGAACCTTCTACACAGCGCTGTCCTTGATCGAAAGGTACGAAGAGTTCCGATTCAACCAGTCGACCGCTCAATATTATGCGCAAATCGAAGAAGACGATCCGGCGCTGTTCGCCAAGATCGTCGCCGCCGCCAGATCGGGCGCGTGGGAGACGATCGGCGGCATGTGGGTCGAGCCGGACACGATCATGCCGACAGGCGAGAGCTTGGTTCGCCAGCTCCTCTACGGGCAAAGATATTTCGAGAAGACCTTTGGCGAACGACACAGAGTGTGCTGGCTGCCCGACACGTTCGGCTTTTCGGCGGCGTTGCCGCAGCTCCTCAGCCAAGCAGGAATCGATAGTTTCTTCACGATCAAGGTCAATTGGTCCGAGGCCAACCGCATCCCCTCGGATTTCTTCTGGTGGGAAGGGCTCGACGGCAGCCGCGTCCTCGCCCACACGTTCGATAATCCCGGCGACGGCTATAACGGCGTCGTTGGGCCGCGGACTTTGGCTCTGACCTGGCGAAACTTCCGCGGCAAGCTCTTTCATCCCGCCTCGTTGCTCGCCGTCGGCCATGGCGACGGCGGCGGCGGCGCGACGCCGGAAATGATCGAGCGCGCGCGCCAGCTTGCCGATTTTCCCGCCTTGCCGCGGACGCGCTGGATAAGAGTGAAGGATTTTTTCAGCGAGGCGCGGCGGAGCGCAGAAACCAGGAACATCCCTATCTGGGTCGGCGAGATGTACCTCGAACTGCATCGCGGGACATTGACGACGCAGGCGGCGATCAAGCGCCTGCATCGCGCCGCCGAGCGCGCGCTGATCACGGCCGAGACCGTCGCCGCCCTGGCGCATCTGATCGGCGGGCCGCCGCCGCAGAATCTGGAAAGCCAGTGGCGGATCGTCCTGAAGAACGAGTTCCACGACATTCTGGCCGGGTCGAGCATTCGCGAGGTCTGCGAAGACGCCGAGGCGGAGCTTGGGGGCGCGCATGAGGCCGGCCTCGCCGCGCAGCGCGCCGCGCTCGATGCGATCGCGGCGCGCCTGCCGCAGGGCGCGCTGAGCGAAGCTTTGGTCGTCGTCAACCCGTCACTCGCGCCGCGCGCGCTCCGGGCGGAATTGCCAGAAGGGCGCAGGATCGCGCCGGAAGGCGAGGCGGCGCCGCTGGGCGTCTCCGTCTTCGATCTCGCCGCGCTTCGGCCGCGAGGCGGCCTCGCGGCGAGCGCGACCCGCCTCGAAAACGACGTCCTGGCCGTCGAGTTCGGCGCCGACGGCGCGATCGAAAGCCTCGTCCATAAGCCGAGCGGGCGCCAGGCGCTCGCCGGGCGGGGGAACCAGCTCTGGGCCTATCCGATGGACAAGCCGCGCCAGTTCGACGCCTGGGAAATCGAGGAGGACTATGCCGAGCGCGGCGAGGAAGTGATCTCGCTCGACAAGATGGAGCTGGTGGAGAACGGTCCCCATTGCGGCCGGATACGGATCACGCGCCGTTATCGCGCATCGACCATCGTTCAGACTTTCGTGCTTTACGCCAACAGCCGGCGGCTCGACATCGAGACGGAGATCGATTGGCGCGATCGCCGCATTCTCCTGCGCGCGCTGACGCCCGCGGCGGTACGGTCCATGACGGCGACGTTCGAATGCGCGTTCGGCGTGGTCAACCGGCCGACCCACGCCAACACGCCCTGGGACATGGCGATGTTCGAGGCGGCCGCGCATCGCTTCGTCGATTTGTCGGAGCCCGGCTTTGGCCTGGCGATCTTGAACGACGGCAAATATGGCCACAGCGTTCGCGGCGAGGTGCTCGGCCTCAGCTTGCTGCGCTCGCCGGTCTATCCCGATCCGCTGGCGGACGAAGGCCGCCATCGTTTCACCTACGCGCTCATGCCTCATGCCGGCGACTGGCGTGAAGGCGGCGTGCGCGAGGAGGCGGAGGATTTGAACCAGCCGCTGCTGACCGCGATTAAAAGTGGGCTTGCGCCGGGCCATTTCGCGCCGCTCTCGGTTACTGGCGTCGACGTCGCTTTGGCCGCGCTCAAGCCGGCGGAGGACGGCGACGGCTTGGTCCTGCGCGTCTACGAACCCGCTGGCCGCCGGGGCCGGATCGCCGTCGCGCCGCCGCGAGGTTGGGCGATCTCAGGACCGGTCAATTTGCTCGAAGAGCCTGACGGGCAAGGGGAAAATTTCGACGTGACGCCGTTCGCGGTACGCAGCTGGCGGATGAGGAAAGCGTAGCGCCCCGCTTGTCGCCAGCGCGAGAGCCGGCCGAACTTTAGCCGCTCCTTTATCTTAAGGGGAATGGTCGCGATACGCGGAGGACAATCATGAGCGAAGCGTCTCAGGCGAGCGGTCCGGATTTCGAAAGCGGCGTCCCGGAAGCTGAATTGTCGGACGGCGCCGCGCTCGTCGGCCATGTCGGGCAAGAGGCTGTCCTGCTGGCGCGCCGCGGCGAAGAGGTCTTCGCCATCGGCGCAACCTGCACGCATTATGGCGGGCCGCTCGGCGAGGGGCTGCTGGTCGAGGACACGGTCAGGTGTCCCTGGCACCATGCCTGTTTCAGCCTGCGCACCGGCGAAGCGCTGGCGGCGCCGGCGCTCACGCCGACTTCGTGCTGGCGCGTCGAGCGCCGCGACGGCCGGATCTTCGTCAAGGAGAAGATAGAGCCGGCCAAAAAACGAGTTGTGACGCAGCCCGTCGCGGACGCGTCGGCGCATATGGTCGTTGTCGGCGGCGGCGCGGCCGGATTCGCCGCGGCCGAGATGCTGCGGCGGGAAGGCCATCTCGGCAAGCTCACTCTCATCAGCGCCGACGACGCGCCGCCTTACGACCGTCCCAATCTCTCCAAGGACTATCTCGCCGGCTCGGCGCCCGAAGACTGGATCCCGCTGCGCCCGAGCGAGTTTTACGCCGAACAGGGAATCGAATTGCGGCTTGGCGCGACGGTCACGGCGATCGACCCCGCGGCGCATCGGCTGACGGTCGGCGCCGAGACCCTTTCCTACGCCAAGCTGCTGCTCGCGACCGGCGCCGAGCCGGTCAGGCTGAAAACGCCCGGCGCGGACCTGCCGCATGTTAGAACCCTGCGCTCGCTCGCCGATTGCCGGGCCATCATCGCCTTGGCCAAGCCGGGCGCGCGCGCCGTCGTCATCGGCGCGAGCTTCATCGGTCTCGAAGCGGCCGCGGCTTTGCGGCGCCGCGATGTCGCGGTCCATGTGGTCGCGCCCGAGGCGCGGCCGATGGAGCGCGTTCTCGGCCCGGCGATGGGCGATTTCATCCGCACGCTGCATGAAGGGCAGGGCGTGGCGTTTCATCTCGGCCGGACCGTCGCTGAAATCGACGCGCGGCGCGTGCGGCTCGACGACGGCGCCTCGATCGACGCCGATTTCGTTCTGGTCGGCATTGGCGTGCGGCCGCGCCTCAGCCTCGCCGAGAAGGCCGGCTTGGCCGTGGACGGCGGCGTTCTGGTCAATGAGTATCTCGAGACCAGCGCCCCCGATATCTTCGCCGCCGGCGACATCGCCCGTTGGCCCGATCCTTACAGCGGCGAGCGACTGCGCATCGAGCATTGGGTCGTCGCGGAGCGGCAGGGGCAGATCGCCGCGCGCAACATGCTCGGGCGCCGCGAACGCTACGCCGCGCCGCCTTTCTTCTGGACGCAGCAATACGACGCCTCGATCGACTATGTCGGCCACGCCGCTTCCTGGGACGCGATCGAGCAGGACGGCGATCCAGGCGCTTACAACGTGGCGCTGCGATTCCGGAAGGGCGGCCGCACGCTCGCGGTCGCGACCATCTTCCGCAGCGAGGCGAGCCTTGCGGCGGAGCGCGCGATGGAGCAGGGGCGCTCGCCCTGACCGGCGGCGGCTCTGGTCAGGGCGCTCGATGCGACCTATTGTCCCTCTGAGGCGCGGTTCCAGCCGGGAGGGAGCGCGATGCTGTTGCCGACGACGCTTGTCGGATCTTACGCCCAGCCGGAATGGCTCATCGACCGCAAGAAGCTCGCCGGGCGATTCCCGCCTCGGGTGCGCGCGCGAGAACTTTGGCGCATCCCAGAACCGTTCCTGGCGGAGGCGCAAGACGATGCGACGATCATGGCGATCAAGGCGCAGGAGGAGGCGGGCCTCGACATCATCACCGACGGCGAAATTCGCCGCGAGAGTTACTCGAACCGCTTCGCGACCGCGCTCGACGGCGTCGATATCGACAATCCCGGCACAGCTTTGGACCGGTCGGGCCATCCCAATCCCGTGCCGCGTATTGTCGGCAAAATCCGGCGCAACCGGCCGGTCGAAGTCGACGATGTGAAGTTCCTGCGCAAGCACACGGCGAAGCCGATCAAGATGACCGTTCCCGGCCCCTTCACCATGAGCCAACAAGCGCAGAACGAGCATTACGCAAATCTCGCCGACGCCGCCATGGACTATGCCGACGCGGTCAACGCCGAGATCAAGGACCTCTTCGCCGCGGGCGCCGACATCGTGCAGATCGACGAGCCCTATATGCAGGCCCGGCCGAAACCAGCCGAAGAGTACGGCCTCGCCGCGCTCAATCGCGCGCTCGACGGCGTGACCGGCGTCACCGCGGTGCATATTTGCTTCGGCTATGCGGCGATCATCCATCAGCGTCCGAGCGCCTATTCGTTCCTGCCTCAGCTCAAGAACTGCCGCTGCAACCAGATTTCGATCGAGACGGCGCAATCGAATCTCGATTGTTCGATCCTGGCGGAGTTGCCGGACAAGAAGATCATGGTCGGGACGCTCGATCTTTCGACGAGCGAAGTCGAGTCGCCCGAGACCGTCGCCGCGCGAATCCGACGCGCTCTTCGGTTCCGCAAAGCCGAGGACATCATCGTCGCGCCTGATTGCGGTCTCAAATATCTGCCGCGCGAAGCCGCCTTCGCCAAGATGAAGGCGATGGTCGAAGGCGCGAAGATCGTTCGCTCGGAACTCTCGGCGCAGTGACAGAGGACGGCGCCTCCGGCGCTTGAAGCGAGGCCGTCCTGTCAGGATGGGCCCTTAACGGCTCGAACCAGGAGCGGCGCAGCCGAGGGTTTCAGTTCCGATCGGCCCTCAAAAACATCGTCAGGCTGGCTTCTCGAATTGGCTGAGGCCGCCGCCTCGTCGCCTTTGGCGTCGCGTCGATGAAATCGGAACCCTTTGCAAGTCTCGACGTGGCGTCGCCCGCTGAAATGCCATAGGCTTGCCGCAGCGGGCCGCGCGCTCGCCGGCTCTTGGGGGCATTCATGATCAGGTCACGCTTTCTCGGCGCGGCGACGATCGCCGCGCTCATCTTCGCCGTATCGCCAGCCCACGCGCTTCTAAGTCGCGCCTGGGTGTCCGGCCATGGTACGGACGCCGCGGGTTGCGGCGCGCCGGGCGCGCCCTGCCGCACTTTTCAATACGTGCACGACAACATCATCGCGCCGGGCGGCGAGATCGACGTGCTTGATCCCGCGGGGTACGGGGCGGTGATCATCACCAAGGGGATCAGCATCGTCAACAACGACGTCGGCGAAGCAGGCGTCCAGTCGTCGTCAGGCGCCGTCGGGATGACGATCAGCGCCGGCGAAGGCGATGCGGTGTATCTGAAAGGTTTGACGTTCAGCGTCAGCGCCACAGGAATACGCTTCAATTCCGGCGCGTCCCTGGAGGTCGAGGATTGCCATTTTATCACCGTCGGCGGAATCGACTTCTTGCCGACGACGACAAGCTCCCTCTCTGTCCGTCACTCTTCGTTTGCTTTTAGCGTCCGCGGCATCAATATGGCGCCGCAAGCGGGCGGGTCCGTCAACGCAAACATAGAAACCGTCAGGATCGTGGGCGAAGGCATCTCTGGCTCTTTCGGCATTCGGTTAGACGGGTCTCAGGCGACGTCCTCGACGCCTTCGATGGCTACGGTCGTCTATTCTCGACAGATTTATGACTCCGCCGGCTTCAGCGCCATCGGCTCCAACGGCGGAGCCGCGCAAATGAACCTCATCATCGACAACTCGTCCGCGAGCGGCGACACCGTCGGCATTGCCGCGACTGGCGCAGGCGCGGTCGTGCGGCTGTACCAGGCGATCGTGACGAACAGCTCGTCTAGGGTGCTGACGCAAAATGGCGCTCAGATCATCACCTACGGGAACAACGTCATGGACGGGCCGGCGGCCGGCATGACCTCCGCTCCGTTGCAATAAAAAGCCTGGCGAAAGGAGATTCGTCGTGAATCGGACCGCCTTTTTGAGCGCCGCTTTTGGCGCGAGCCTCGCGCTCGGCGTCGCAGTCCAGCCGGCCGAGGCGCTATCGAACCGAACCTGGGTCTCCGGCAAGGGCGCCGATAGCGGCGCCTGCGGGCTCGCGACGCCCTGCCGCACCTTCGCCTACGCCATCACACAGACCAATGCCGGCGGCGAGGTCGACGTGCTCGACCCGGCCGGCTATGGCGCGGTGACGATCGGCAAGGCGATCAGCATCATCAATGACGGCGTCGGCACGGCCGGCGTGCAAATCGGCTCCGGCGGAACGGCGATCACCGTCGCGGCCGGCGCGAACGACGCCGTGCTCCTGCGCGGCCTGACGATCGAGGGGACCGGAATCGGCGCGATCGGCGTCCAGTTCTCCTCCGGCGCCTCGCTGGTGATCGAGAAATGTACGATCCGGGATTTCACCGGCAAGGGCGTCTTTATTTCTCCGAGCAGCACGAGCTCCTTCGCCATATCCGACACCGTCATTTCCCATATCGGCTTCTACGGGATTTATGTCATCCCGAGCGGATCAGCCGGAATTGACGGGCTTGTCTCGAACGTGTCGATCGAAAATGCGGGCGCCGAAGCCGTCGACCTCAGCGGCTCCTTTTCGACCTCGACCTCGGCCCTCGGCGTTTCGGTCGTCAACAGCATCGCGGCCAATAGCGGCGGCGGCTTCTTCACCGACACCAGTGCAAACCAGGCGGCGACGGTTTTGACGGTCCGCGATTCCGCCTCGATCAACAATGGCGCGGGGCTCGGCGCAATTGGACCAAACGCGGCTTTGCGGCTCAGCCGGTCCGTCGTGGTCGGCAATAGCGCAGCGACCTCCGTCAGCAATGGCGGCGCGATCTACACCTATGGCGACAACGGCTTCGACGTGACCGTCAGCGGCTTGATCCAGGCCGGCTTGCAATAGCCGAAAGGACGCGCCGCTCCGCCGGCGGCGCTGTCGCGCTCGCTCGACAATGGCTCCTGCCGCCGCTCCAGAGAGCTGGAGCGCCGCTCGGCGACGGCGGAAAACGCCGTCTGCGCCTCGCCCGCCTGGGGCCAGCCTCGCCGGCTCGGCCAAGGTTCGGCCCCGATTGGCCGCTAGGCGTTTCTCCAAATCCTTTTCGATAAACGTGGAGCGGTCATGCACGGGAGAGATCGGAAACTCGTGGCCAGTTTCGCCTTCGCCCTCGCCTTGGCTTTCGTCGCGCCGGCGCGGGCGGCGGATTGCGGCGACAGTCCGGAGGGTTTCAAGGCCTGGCTCGAGAATTTCAAAGAGGTCGCGGTGAAGGACGGCATATCGCCGGAAGTCGCCGACAGCGCCCTGGCGACGGCGACGTTCGATCGCTCCATCCTGTCGCATGATCGCGGGCAAGCCGGCTGGCAGGGCAATTTCGAAGCCTTCGCCGCCCAGCACATCACGCCCGCCCGGATCAAGCGGGGCAAGACCATGCTGCTCGCCTATGCCGAGCCGCTCGAGCGGATCGAACAGCGTTACGGCGTGCCAGGTCCGGTCCTGGTCGCGATCTGGGGCCTCGAGACAAGTTACGGGGCCGATCTCGGCAAATACCCGACCTTCAGCGCGCTGGCGACGCTCGCTTACGATTGCCGCCGCGCCGACCTCTATCGGGCCGAGCTCATCGACGCTCTGACGATCGTCCAGCGCGGCCTTCTCACGCCGCAGGAAATGCGCGGGGCCTGGGCCGGCGAACTCGGCCAGACGCAGTTCATGCCGTCGGCTTATCTCAAATTCGCGGTCACCTCGAACGGGGCGCGCGGCGGCGATCTGATGAGCAACGCGGCGGACGCGCTCGCCTCGACCGCCAATTTCCTGCAACAGCATGGCTGGAAGAGGGGAGCGAAATGGGATCCGGGCGATCCGAACTTCGCCGTGCTGCTCGAATGGAACGCCGCCGAGGTCTACGCCAAGACGCTCGCCGAATTCGCCGACCGTCTGGCGGAGTGACGGACGCTGCGCCCGCTCCGGAACCTCGCGATGTGGCCGCGCCTGTTCGCCCTCGCTTTGCTGCTGGCGCCCATCCCGGCTATGGCTGGCCTCAAGGAGAAGGTCGCCGCGCTCGCTCCGCAGGGGATCGTGCTGGTCGTGGACGGGCAGGGCGACGAATTGGTCGCCCAGAACGCCGACGAGCCCTTCGTCCCGGCCTCCGTCGCCAAAATCGTGACGGCTTGGCTGGCGATGGAGGTCCTGGGCGGCGATTACCGTTTCCAGACCAGCTTCTATCTCGACGACAAGCGGACGCTCTATATCCGCGGCGGCGGCGATCCGTTCCTGATCTCCGAGGAGCTGGCGCGGCTCGCGACCGAATTGGTCGCCGCGATCGGCAAGGCGCCGATCGCCGGCATCGTGCTCGACGCGAGCTACTATCCTTCAAACCTCCGCATTCCGGGAATCGAGAACGACAGCGAGGCCTATGACGCGCCGAATTCCGCGCTCGCGGTGAATTTCAACACGGTCGCCGCGGTGCGCAGCGGCGACAAGGTTCGTTCCGGCGAGAAGCAGACCCCGCTCACTCCGCTCGCGATCGCCGAATTCCGGGCGCGGGCCCCGAACGGCGGCGGCCGCATCAGCCTGAGCCAGGACCCGGCGGCGAGCCTTCAATACGCGGGCGAACTGATCGCAGCTTTCATCGAGCGAGCCGGCGGCAGCGTGAGCGGCAAGATCACGACCGGGACCGCGCCCGCCGGACTGGCGCCCGTCTATATTCACCGTCAATCGCGGACGCTGTCGCAGATCCTCGTTGAACTGCTGCGCGCCTCGAACAATTACATCGCCAACCAGGTCTTCTTGGAGATCGGCGCGCGCCGGCTCGGCGCGCCGGTCAGCCTCGAGAAATCGCTCCAAGTCGCGAACCAGATGCTCGCCGCGCATGGCCTTGCTTCGGCCATCCATCTCGAGGAGGGCTCCGGCATCAGCCGCGACAACCGCTTCACCGCCCGCGGCCTCGCCGAGGTCCTTGCGCTCTTTTCGCCCTATGCCGGCCTGCTCCACGGCCATGACGGCGGCATGGACAAGACCGGGACCATGGAAGGGGTCAGCACGCTCGCCGGCTATGCCGACACGTCGAGCCATGGGCGGGTCCGCTTCGTGATCTCGCTCGCGACCGATGACGGCGAGGTCCGCTTCCGGCTGCTTCGCGCGATCGAATCCGAGCTGTAGCGCGGCAAAGTAGGGGCTCTCTCGCGCGTCGGGCCTTCAAGCGAATGCGTGTCCAGCGGGGCGGCGATGGAGGCGCAAAGCCGCCATTGTTCGGAACCGAGGCCGATGCGCCGCCGGCGCGTTCCAGCGACCGTTCCAGACCATGGCGGCCCTGGCTAGCCGCTCTCCGCAGCGAAGGCGAGCGTAGAAAAGCGCGCGTCGATCGCGAAAGGGCGCTAAACAACGCCCATGCCCCTGATCCGCACGCGCCTGACCTGGTACGCCTACCTGCTGAGCGGCTTCTTCACGTTCATCATCAGCCTTCAAGGCAACATCATCCCCTTCCTGCGCGACGAATTGCGGCTGAGCTACACGGCCGTCAGCCTCCATCCAAGCGCAATGGCCGGGGGAATGATGGCGACCGGCTTGTTCACCGAGCGGGCGCTCACCGCTCTCGGCCGGCGTTGGACCTGTCTGGTCGGCTTGGCCGGCTGCATCGGAGGGCTGCTGGCGATCTCGACGGCCGGCGACGCCGCGTCAAGCGTCGCCGGCTGCGCGCTGATCGGCCTTACCGGCGGCATGCTGCCTGGCGTGGTCGGAGATTTGTTGGCCGACTTGCATCGCGGCGCGCGGGATCAGGCGTTCGCCGAGTGCGGCGCAGTGACCTACGCCTGCGCGATCGCCGCGAATTTCGCCACCGGCATTGCTGTCGCGCTCGCTTTAGGGTGGCGCGCGGCGCTGGCCTTCGGCGTCGCCTCCGGCCTGCTGCTCGCGGCGGTGTTTTTCCGGGACCGGATGCCGGAAAGGCCCTCCCATGCGCTGGCCGCGGGCCAGCGGGTGCCGCCGGCGAGCTGGGCGTTTCTCGTCATGCTTGGGCTCGGCGTGGCCCTGGAGATGACCATGCTGCTCTGGAGCCCCGCCTATCTGGAGCAAGTCGCAGGCCTGCCGCGTCCGGCGGCGGTGGCGAGCGCGGCGGCGTTCCCGGCGGCGATGCTGCTCGGCCGCTCGGCTGGCAGCGTGCTTGTCCGGCGCATCGCGCCCGCGATTCTATGTCCGGCGATGCTGTGCCTCATCGCGCCCGGCTTTCTCGCGTTCTGGGGCGGAGCGCCGGCTGTCGTGACAGTGTTCGGCTTGTTTCTCGCCGGCCTCGCCATCGCGCTGCTTTATCCGCTGGCGTTGAGTTTCGCGATTGGCGCGGCCGGAAGCGCGGGCGGCGCTGCGAGCGCGCGAAGCGGCCTCGCCGCCGGCGCCGCGGTGCTGACCGCGCCCATTGCGCTTGGCGCGCTTGCCGATCGCGTCGGCCTCTCGCGCGCCTACCTCATTGCGCCCATCCTCGCCGTCGCCATTCTGCTGTGCTTTCTCGTGGCGCGGATGATGGAGCGGCGCGGCGCGGCGCGTTCGCCCGACCCGATCGGCGAAAGCAAGGCGGGGATCGCAAAATCCGGGCGCGACGCTCTCGAGGCCGAGAAGCCGACCCTGCAGGGTCGCGGCGGGCGTCTTGTCGAGCGTTAACCGGTCCATCGCCTATATCGCTCTCTATACCGCCTTGTACGGCGCCTTCGGCGTGGCGTCGCCGTTCTGGCCAAAGTTCTTGGAGACCAGAACTCTAACATCTCCGCAAATTTCGCTCATCCTCGGCGCAGCGATATTGATACGGCTTGCCGCCGGCCCCCTGGTCGGCGCTCTGGCCGATTTCATCGCCGCGCCGCGGCTTGTGCTCGCATCCTGTGCGGCTCTTGCGGCCGCGGCGGCCCTATCCTTGTTAGGCGCTCATACGTTCTGGCTGCTCCTGATCTTGTTCCTGGTACAGGCTGCGGCGCTTGCTCCGACGACCTCGATCGCCGACGCGTTGTCGGTCAATATAGCAAAACCTCAGATAGACGGCGCGCCGCTTGAATACGGCTGGATTCGAGGCGCGGGTTCGGCGGCTTTCGCGTCGGGTACGGTGGTCGCGGGACAGCTCATAAGCCCCCGCGATCTCTCGCCGGCCATCTGGATCAACGCGGCCATGCTGATCGCAGCGGTCGGCGCCGCCGCCTTGCTGCCGAGCGCCGACCCCCGAACAGCGCCGCGCAGCGCCGGATCGGCGCCCGGCGCGATTGAATTGGCTCGCCTGGTGCGCATCGCGCGATTTCGGAATTTGATCCTGGTCGCGGCGCTGGTCTTCGGCAGTCATGCGATGAATGACACATTTGCGGTGATCCGGTGGAGCGGCGCCGGAATCGGCGCTCCGGCGATAAGCCTGCTATGGTCGGAATCGGTCGTCGCCGAAGTCGTCGTTTTCCTTCTGATCGGTCCGATATTGCTCGACCGGCTCGGCGAGCGTAGAGCGGTTGCGCTGGCGACGGCAGCGGGAATAACGAGGTGGAGCGTCGAAGCCGTCACGAACTCCGTCTGGACGCTCTCGATCCTGCAGCCGCTCCATGGACTGACCTTCGCGCTGCTCCACCTCGCCTGCATGCGAATGATGAGCGCCTCGATACCGAGCAACGTCGCCGCAACCGCCCAATCCGTTTATGGCTTTGCAGCAGGGCTCGTCACCGCGGCCGTCACCCTGTCATCAGGATTTCTCTACGCCAGGTACGGAGGCGCGGCGTTCTTTCCGATGGCGGCCCTCTGCGCCGCCGCCTTGCCGTTCGCCTGGTTCGGCCTTCGTTGACTCGCGGGCCGTCAGCGCGCTTCCTGAAACCCCCATTCGAGCAATCGCCGACCTTCGCTCGCCCGCTCTTTTTCCGACTTCAGGCCGTTCAGCACCAGGATCAGCCTGCGGCCGGCGCGCGCCCCCGACGCGACGAGCCCGTAGCCGCTCGCCGCCAGATGTCCGGTCTTGAGGCCGTCTGCGCCGAACTGGAGCAGCGGATTGCGGTTCTGCTGTCGCACGCCGTTCCACGTGAACTCGCTCTCGCCGAAATAGTGATAATATTGCGGGTAGGTCGTCATCACGTAAGCGGCGAGACGCGCCATGTCGCGCGGGGTGGCGCGGTTGCCCGGGCCGCCCCATGGATTGGCGAAGCGCGAATGCGTCATGCCGATAGCGCGCGCATGCGCGTTCATGAGCCTGGCGAACGCCGCCTCCGTGCCGGCGATCCCCTCGGCCAAGGCGATCGCAGCGTCGTTGCCCGAGGCGACGAGCAGGCCGCGCAAGAGATCTTCAACCCGCGCGCGGCTGCCCGCCTCAGCGAACATGCTCGACCCGCCCGATTCCGCATCGCCTTCGGTCGCGGCATGAGCGGAGACGACGAACGTGTCGTCCAGTTTCAGGCGCCCCGAGGCGAGCTCGCTGAAGACGATTTCGGCGGTGAGGATTTTGGTGGTCGAGGCGGGCGCCATCGGCGTGTCGGCATTCTTTTGCAGCAGGACCTTGCCGGAGCTCGAATCGATCAGCAGCGCATAGGGCGCCTTGGTTTGCGTCTCGGCGGCCGCGGCGCCGGCGCCAGCGGAAATCAAAAGCATCAGCAGCAAGGCGATTCTCTTCATGGGAACTCCATTGCGGGCTCGCGCGGCGGCGCTCTCGAAAGTCCTTGTTATCATGTCCGTGCGGGCCGGATTCAAACAGGCCGGTCGAGCGCGAGGCGACGGCGCTCGGAGAGGCCACCGCTCCGGGGTTCGAACCGGCCGCAACAATCCGTGATTTGGAGCAAAATGGAAGCCGTCCCGGACCCATTTACGAACGTACGCCGACTTGATGGCGACCCTCAGAGTCGAGGCTGAGGGCGACCGCCGATTCGGAGGGGTTGTTTGGGGCGGCTTTTTCGGTCAGTTTTAATAGCCGCTCCCAGCGCCAGGCAAGAAAATGACAGCGTTCCAGGAGAGTCGCGATGGCGCACCCGATCCAGATCATTTTGACAAGGCAACTTGCCGGATACCTGAGCGTTCCGACCTTTCTTGTTGATCCAAACGGGAAACTGCTCTTCTACAACGAGCCGGCCGAGATTCTACTGGGGAGGCGGTTCGACGAGACCGGCGTCATGCCCGCTGAAGAATGGTCGACGGTTTTTGCTCCGATCGACGCCGAGGGCCGGCCTATACAGCCCGAGGAACTTCCGCTGATGATCGCCCTTCACAAGCAGCGTCCGGCCTGCCAGCGCTTCTTCATTCGCGCTCTCAACGACGTCAAGCGTCACCTCGAAGTGTCGGCAATCCCGATTCATGGCGTTCAGGGCGAATTTCTCGGCGCAGTCGCGCTATTCTGGGAGTTGAGCGACTGATGCGCGCCAAGCTTTACGGAACTCGCGGCTCAATCCCGGCGCCCGGGCCCGAAACGACGCGCTACGGGGGAAACACGCCTGCAGTCCTGGTGTGTGCAAAAAACGGCGCTCTCCTGGTCTTGGACGCCGGGACCGGGATCCGTCGACTAGGGGCTCAACTATCGGCAGCGACGACTCGCGTCGACATCCTTCTGACCCATCTCCACATGGATCATATTCAAGGGCTGGGATTTTTTCCGCCAATTTATGATCCGGCTATCGACGTTCACATTTGGGGACCCGCAAGCAGCGCGCTCCCGCTGGAGGCCCGCCTCTCACGCTATCTCTCTCCGCCGCTGTTTCCCGTACATCTTCGCGATCTGCCGAGGGTCACCTGTCATCACGTGCCGCGGTCGAAGTTCGATGTGGGGCCGTTTTGCATTCTGACGTCGCTCGTTTCCCATCCTGGGCCGACGGTGGGGTACCGAATCGAGGGGGATGGCGGCGTCATTGCCTATATGAGCGATCACGAACCTGCTCTTTGTTTGCGCCGCGGCCAATGGCCTGGACGCGAGTGGGTGTCCGGTTTCGATCTCGCAGTCGACGCCGACCTTCTTATTCACGACGCCCAATACACGGACGCGGAGTACGAACGATGCGTAGGATGGGGGCATAGCTCGTACCGACACGCTTTTGAATTCGCAGCCTATGTCGGCGCAAAGGAGTTGGTTCCATTTCACCATGATCCGGATCATGACGATGAAAAGCTTGATCGCCTGCTGTCGGATGAAATTCGGAAGGTAAAGCCGGGCTTCGCAGTTTCTCCCGGCTGCGAGGGCGCGGTCTTCGAGGTGGGGTCGCCCTGACCTTGCGGCCACCGGGCTCTCGCCACATCATCTTTCAAGCGATCGAAAAGAGCCGCGTGGTTGGCGATCAGTTGCTGTCGTTCAGAATGGTGAGCTTCCGGCCGCCCGTCTTGAGATTGAACTCCAGGTTAGCCTTCTTCGAGGGGCAGCAGTGAGGGTCGTTTGGCAGCCACCGGCTTCCGTAGAGCGTCAGAGTGTCGCCGTAGAAATAGGCGTTGCTGGCGAGGAAACTCATATCGCCCAATCCGGCATCGAGGACGAGTCGCGTTGCGCCGCGCTGCGTGATCGCGAGATATTGCCCCGATCCGTTGCCTCCGTTGCACATGCTGGTGTTGACCAGCACGGCGCTGTCCGTCTGGCTCAAAGGTACGACCAGCGCTGACGCGACCGATTGCCACTCGTCGTTATCGACCTTCGGACACGAAGCATAGAACGGGGCGAGGCCGCCGCCGCGACTCTGGAGGTAGCTTCCCACGGCCGAATACGCCTTTTGGAGCCCGTCCGCGTAAGCCGAGCCGGACAACCCTATGGCGACCGACAGCGCCCCGAAAGCCGCAAACTTCATGCCGTCTCCACCCGCCTAGCTCGCTCGAGATGCATAGCACGGGATTTGGGATTGGAGCGGGTCTCAAACGGTTTCGAAATCAAATATCTGGCTGGTGGGGGAGGTAGGACTCGAACCTACGAAGGCATAGCCAGCGGATTTACAGTCCGCCCCCTTTGCCGCTCGGGACACTCCCCCTTGGCCGGCCTCGAGGATGCCGACGATAAAGGCCCCGGCGAACCGGGGCCCCAGCCCGGCGCTTATGTTGCGCCGCGGCCTCTCCTGTCAACCCAAAAACGTGGGCGGCGACGCCGGCGGAGGCGCGATTGCGCCAGGCCGAACCGCGTGGCAGGACACCGCGCGTCAGCGGCGTCAGGAGAGCGTTTTGCCCAAGAAAAGAGGCCGGGCCGGGCAGGGCGGCGAGCGCCGGCCGTCGCGGTTTGCGCCGGAGGACGGCCGCGACCACCGGCAGCCGGCGGCGCATGAGCGCCGACCCGCTCATCCGCTGCGTCGCGACGGCCGCTCGGCGAGCGAGGTCGCGCAAATCTATGGCTTTCACAGCGTCGAAGCCGCGCTCAAAGCGCCGCGCCGCAAGCTGATCCGGCTCTATGCGACGCCGGCCGCCGCAGCGCGCCTCGCCGGCGAAGCTTCGGCGCGCGGCGTCGAAACCGTGGTGATGAGCGCCGAGGAGATCGCGCTGCGCGCGCCGCGCCAGGCCGTCCATCAGGGCGTTTTGCTCGAAGCGCGGCCGCTGGCGCCGATCGACATATCCGAACTCCCCGAACGCGGCCTCGTCGTCGTGCTCGACCAGGTCACCGATCCGCACAATGTCGGCGCGATCTTGCGCAGCTGCGCCGCTTTCGCCGTCGACGCGCTGGTCACGACCGAGCGCCATTCGCCGGAATTTTCCGGCGCGCTGGCCAAATCCGCCTCGGGCGGCCTCGAATTCGTGCCGGTCTGCAGCGTCGTCAATCTCGCCCGCGCGCTGCAGGAGATCGGCGATCGCGGCTATTGGCGCGTCGGGCTCGATTCGGAAGGGCCGCAATCCTTGACGCGCATGGACCTGTCGCGGCCGCTCGCGCTGGTTTTCGGCGCCGAGGACAAGGGCTTGCGCCGCCTGACGCGCGAAAATTGCGATGCGCTCGCCAGGCTCGATATGCCCGGGCCGATCAAGAGCCTCAATGTCTCGAACGCCTGCGCCGTGGCGCTGACCATCGTGCGGGCCAAGCTCGGCGAAGAGGGTTAGAGCGGTTTCCGACCAGGACTGCGGCGCCACGCCGGCCGATCGCCGTCAACCCGCCATAGCGCCACGAACGTTCGCGCGAAAGTACGTCCGTCTGCGCGCCGCTATGGCGGGTCCTTCACTTCGTTTCGGCCCTTGCGGGTGACGACGATCGTCCGGCGTGGCATGTTGGCAATCAAGATGTTTTGCTGACGAAACCGGCTGTCTGGCCGGTTTCGTCAGCAAAACGTCTTGATTGCAAAAACGCTATCGCCGCGCGGAGGCGTCAATCCTCGCCTCGCCACAGCGCGGGGGTAAATGAATGTGCTCCGAGCTTTATTTTGGCGAGGCGACCGCGAAGCGGCTTGGGATTGACGCCGAGCACGGCGATGGCATGCAGGATAGGGCGCGTTTGGCGCTCCTGCGCCTCCGTCTGGTCGGAAAGCGCTATAGCGTCCTTGCGGGCTATTGCAGCCGCATCTGCGGCACGGCTTTCGGGTAATTGAGGTCGTAGGTCGTGTTCAGCAGCGGGTCGAGCGGCGTGCCTTCGGAGGCGTCGTAGATCCGCGGCCGGCCGTTCGGCGCGAATTTCGACAGGTTCGCCGAGTCGCTCTCCGAACTCGTCATCTTGCCCTGCGTTGCGGCCGCGACGCCGTAACGGGCCTCGCGCTTCATCTGATCGGCGACCATCTGCGCGGGCATCGGATAGCTCTGCGCCGGACCGGGCGTCGCCGCGTCGTCGGCGGCCGCGCCGAAACTCGGCGCTTCGTCATTGACCCCTTCGACGATGATGCCGCTATCCGCCAGATTCTTGCCGGCCGCGGCGGGAGAAAGCGGTCCATTGGGCCCCAGCAAGGCGAAGCGCGATTGTCGCGACGCGCCAAGCCTGGCGAGACGCGAGACGAAGGCCGCGGGCGCCGCGCTGGGCTTGGCCCGCGGGACGAGCGCGCCGAACGCCTTCGGGTCGGTCTCGATTTCGCTTTTCTTCTGACCCGCCAGCGCGCCGGGCTGCCCGGCGGCGGGCATTGTCGGCAGAAGGTCGGGAGCGACGCGATCCTTCGCCTCCTTGGCGTCCTTTTCGATCTGCCGCCAATGCTCGACATTTTTCAAATGCTGGTCGAGCGTCTCCGCGAAAGCGTGGCCGCCCGTCCCGTCCGCGACGAAATAGAGGTCCTTTGTGTGCGAAGGATTGGCCGCCGCCTCCAAAGCGGCCTTGCCGGGATTGGCGATCGGCCCGGGCGGCAATCCTTCGATCACGTACGTATTGTACGGCGTCGGCTGCTCGAGCTCGCTCTTGGTGATCGGGTGATCGAGCGTGCCTTTGCCGCCGACCAAGCCATAGACGATCGTCGGATCGGATTGCAGCTTCATCCGCTTGCTGAGCCGATTGACGAACACAGCCGCGACATGCGGCCGCTCATCGGCCTTGCCCGTCTCCTTCTCGACCAACGAGGCGAGGGTGACGAGCTCGCCGGGCGATTTGATCGGCAGATTAGGCGCGCGGCTCTGCCAGATTTGATCGACCGTCTTGGTCTGCGCCTTCTCCATTCGCGCGAGCAGCGCCTCGCGGGTCTCGCCGCGTTGGAAGAAATAGGTGTCGGGCAGGATCGAGCCTTCGCGCGGAATCTCTCTGATCTCGCCGACCAGCGCATCGTCCGCACGCAGCTTCTGGACGACCTGCTGGCTGGTCAGTCCCTCCGGAATGGTCATCTTGTGCTGGACCGGCTTGCCGTTGACCAGCGTGTCCTCGACGTCGCGCAGGCTGGCGCGCGCCTTGAACAGATATTCGCCGCGCTTCAGCTTGCCGCGATTGCCGTCGGCCAGCACGACCAGGTTGAACCAAAGCGTGCTGTCGATCACCCCGGCCTTTTCGAGCTGGTCGGCGATTGTCGCCCCTTCCGCTTCGTCTTCGCGCGCCAGGATCACGATCTTGTCCGCGGCGAGCGGGCCCGGCTCGCGCGCCTTTTGCAGCGCCCAGGCGAAAGCGCCGATCCCGATGAGCGAGGCGATGAGGAGAAACGAAAGAAGTCCGCTCAAGCGCGACAGGCCCTCGCGCCGCTCCTTTTTTCGCGGCGGCTCTGGCGGCGGCGGCGCGGCCTGAGGTTGCAAGGCCTCGGTCGGCGAGCGCGGCGTGGCGCGCCGGCCGAAGAGACTGACGCGCGGGCTCTGGCCTTCAGGGCCGTCCTTCTTCGATCCGTCGCTCATTTAGCGCCCGTCGTGACGCCCCGGGAGAGGGCGCCGAAACTTGATCCTAACCCTTAAGCGCCAATATGGCGAAATCGGGATTCGGTCTTAACCCGCAAATTTCCTGAAAATCAGCGAGGCGTTGGTGCCGCCGAAGCCGAAGGAATTCGACAGGACCACGTCGATCTTGCGCGGCTTGGCTTTGTGCGGAGCAAGATCGATCGCGGTTTCGACCGAAGGATTGTCGAGATTGAGCGTCGGCGGCGCGATCTGATCGCGCATGGCGAGGATCGAGAAGATCGCCTCGACCGCGCCAGCCGCGCCGAGCAGGTGACCGATCGACGATTTGGTCGAGGACATGGTCAACGAGCTTGCGGCGGCGCCCATCAGCCGCTCGACGGCGCGCAGCTCGATCTCGTCGCCGACCGGCGTCGACGTGCCATGGGCGTTGACGTAGTCGATGTCGGCCGGCGTCAGATTGGCCCGCTTCAACGCCGCGACCATCGCCCGATAGCCGCCGTCGCCGTCTTCGGCCGGGGCGGTGATGTGATAGGCGTCGCCGGAAAGGCCATAGCCGATCAACTCGGCGTAGATCGGCGCGCCGCGGGCCTGGGCGTGCTCCAGCTCTTCGAGAACGACGCAGCCCGCGCCTTCGCCCATGACGAAGCCTTCGCGGTCGCGATCATAGGGGCGGGAGGCCTGGGTCGGGCGATCGTTGAAGCCGGTGGCGAGCGCCCGGCAGGCGGCGAAGCCGGCGAGACCGAGCCGGTTGATCGCCGATTCGGCGCCGCCCGCGACCATGACATTGGCGTCGCCGAGCGCGATCAAGCGGCCAGCGTCGCCGATCGCATGCGCGCCGGTCGAGCAGGCGGTGACGACCGAGTGATTGGGCCCTTTGAGCTTATGGGCGATCGAAACATAGCCGCTGGTCAGATTGATGAGCCGACCGGTGATGAAGAACGGCGAGAGACGGCGCGGGCCGCGCTCCTTCAGCAGAATCGAAGCGTCGTAAATGCCGCCGATGCCGCCAATGCCCGAGCCGATCAGGACGCCGGTCTCGATTTCCTGTTCATAAGTCGAGGGCGCCCAACGGGCGTCTTGCAGCGCCTGGGTCGCGGCCGCCATCGAATAGACGATGAAATCGTCGACGCGGCGGTGCTCCTTCGGCTCCATCCAATCGTCCGGATTGAAGCGATCTTCGCTCAAGGGTCCGCGCGGGATCTGCCCGGCGATCTGACAGGGAATGTCGGAGACGTCGACATTCTCGACGCGGTTGACGCCGCTCTCGCTGGCGAGCAGCCGGCGCCACGTGGCCTCGACGCCGCAAGCGAGCGGCGTGACCATGCCAAGCCCCGTGACCACCACGCGCCTCATGACGACCCTCAAAATGGCGCGCCCCGAGCGCGCCCTCCCTGATGCGACAAGGGCCGGTCGGAGCCGGCCCTCGGATGGACAAACGCGGCCTTGCCGCCGCCAAGGCTGATCGGCGACGGGTTAACCTATTTGGCCGCCGCGGCCTTTTCGAGGAATTTGATCGCGTCGCCGACCGTGACGATCGTCTCGGCTTGATCGTCGGGAATCTCGACGCCGAACTCTTCTTCAAAGGCCATGACCAACTCAACCGTGTCGAGCGAATCGGCGCCAAGGTCGTCGATGAAATTGGCGTTCTCCACCACCTTGTCGGCGTCGACGCCAAGATGCTCGACGACGATTTTCTTCACGCGCTCAGCGACATCGCTCATTTTTCCTGTCCTTAAAGACTCGCGGCGTTTTTGAAACGCCCGCTTTGTTGGATCCCCTAACCTGATCGCGCCTGGCGCGCCGTCCGTAAACGGCGCATCGCCCCTGTCCGGCGCCAGCGCGTCTTTCAAGATCTGAACGCGCCGCCCGTCGCTTAAAGCTATGATCAGGTCAAATTTCCGCCCGCCTTTGGCCGCTTCGGGCGGCCCGCGCTCCGATAGCATATCTCGATAAGCAAGGCGAGAGCTTGAGCGCCGGCCCCGCGCGGCGCTCGGCCCCTTGGAGCAAGTCATTCAAATCATGGCCATTCCTCCATTCACATGGAGGGTATGGCCGGTCACGTAGGCGGCTTCCTGGCTGGCGAGAAAGACGATTGCGGCGGCGACTTCGTCGCCGACGCCCAATCGCCCCAGCGGCACATGGGCGAGCAGCCCCTCCCGCTGCTTCTCGTTCAAGGCGTCCGTCATCGGACTCTGAATGAAGCCCGGCGCCACGCAATTGACGGTGATGTTGCGGCTCGCGACCTCGTAGGCCAGCGCCTTGGACATGCCGATCAGGCCGGCTTTGGCCGCCGCGTAATTGCCCTGGCCGGCATTGCCGGTGACCCCGACCACCGAGCTGACGCCGATGATCCGCCCATAGCGGCGGCGCATCATGCCTTTCAGACAGCCGCGCGTCAGGCGGAAGGCCGCGGTCAGGTCGACGGCGAGAACCTCGTCCCATTCCTGGTCCTTCATGCGCATGAACAGATTGTCGCGCGTCACGCCGGCATTGTTGACGAGAATGTCGACCGCGCCCAAAGCCGCCTCGGCCGCCGGCGGCAAGGCTTCGACCGCCTGGGGATCGGAAAGATCGGCCGGCAAGACGAAGGCGCCGTCGCCGAGCTCGGCCGCGAGCTTTTCGAGCGCTTCGCGTCTCGTGCCGGACAGAGCCACGCGCGCGCCTTGCCGATGCAGCGCCTTGGCGATCGCGCCGCCGAGCCCGCCCGAAGCGCCGGTGACCAGCGCGCCTCTGCCGTGGAGATCGAACAATTTCCGTCCCTATCTGAAGCGTCAGGTGACCGCCGCCAGGCGGAACGCGTCGACCTCCGCCGGCCCGCCGATCGGGGTCGCCGTCGCGCCCTCGACAATGCGCTTGACCAAGCCGCTCAAGACCTTGCCGGCGCCCAGTTCGACGAAGCGCCCGACGCCGCGCTCGGCCATGAAGAGGACGCTTTCGCGCCAGCGCACGGCGCCGACGACTTGCGCCACGAGATTTTTGCGGATTTCGGCCGGCTCCTGCATCGGCCGCGCCGTCACATTGGCGACGATCGGCGCTTTGGGGCGCTTGATCTCGACCTTCTCCAGCGCCGCCGCCATGGTCTCGGCCGCGGGCTGCATCAGCGCGCAATGGAACGGCGCCGAGACCGGCAAGAGCACCGCGCGCCGGGCGCCCTTGCGCTTGGCGATATCCATCGCCCGCTCGACGGCTTGCCGGGTGCCCGAAATGACGACCTGGCCGCCGCCATTGTCGTTCGCGGCCTGGCAGACCGCGCCCGCCGCCGCGAGCTCGCTCAGCGCCTCGGCGGCGATTGCGGCGCTTTGCGCAAAGTCGAGGCCGAGCAGCGCGGCCATCGCGCCCTCGCCGACGGGAACCGCGCTCTGCATGGCCTCGCCGCGGATGCGCAAGAGCCGCGCGGCGTCTTCGAGGCTCAGGGCCCCGGCCGCCGCCAGCGCCGAATATTCGCCGAGCGAATGGCCGGCGAGAAACTGTGCGTCGGCGCCGAAATCGAGCCCGGCCTCCTCGGTCAAGACGCGCGCCACCGCGAGGCTCACCGCCATCAGAGCCGGCTGAGCGTTCGCGGTCAGGGTGAGCTCGGCTTCCGGCCCCTCGAACATGAGCCGGGACAGGTTCTGGCCCAAAGCAGCGTCGATGCGGGCGAAAATCTCCCGCGCCGTCGCGAAGCGCTCGGCGAGCGCCTTGCCCATGCCGACCGCCTGGGAGCCCTGCCCAGGGAAGAGAAACGCCGTGCCCGTCATCGCCTTGATTTAGCCTTAACGTCGGGCGCGCAGAGACAATGATTGGTCGGGCCTGTCAAGGCGACTGCCCGCCAAGGGCCAAAGCCGCAGATCGACGCCATGCGCCGAAAGCCGCCGGTCGGTTGATTGCGGCGTGACCCACAACGTATTGCGCGGCTCGCGGCGTTGCCTCCCGTCTCATTTCCAATCTCGAGAGAAAACTGGGCAATTCGCCCCAGATTCGCACATTCGCGTAACGCTTCTTTAGCGCCGCTGCGGCCATAGTTCCGCGAACGGGCCGGAAGGGCCGCGCTGGCGCGCGCCCGACGGCGGAGTCGTCCGAGGACGCCATGCGTTTCGATGTGTTGCGCCGTTTCGCCGAAGACCGCCGCGGCAATGTGGCGATGTATTTCGGTCTCGCCGCCATTCCTTTGATCTTCGCGATGGGCATGGCCGTCGACTACGGCAACAATGCGCGCAAGTGGTCGCAGCTCAACGCCGCCGCCGACGCCGCCGCTCTGGCCGCCGTCACCCCCGCCATGATGGCGGCGTCGGACGCCACCGCCCAGACCGCGGCGACCGACATATTTACCGGGCAAGCCAACGCGATTTCGAACATCGTGCCCGGCTCTCTGTCGGTCAATCCGCAAATCCAGGACAACGGCCTCATTCGTAAGGTCGACGTGTACTACACGGCTCAGATCTACAACATTTTCGGCGGCATCCTCGGCCAACAGACGATGCCCGTGAGCGGCCACGCCCAGGCGAACGGCGCGACGCCGCCGAATGTCGACTTCTACCTGCTGCTCGATACTTCGCCGTCGATGGCGATTCCGGCCGATCAAAACGGCATCAACACGATGGTTCAGAATACAAGGAGCCAGCAGGACGGCAGCACGACCGGCTGCGCCTTCGCCTGCCACGAATATAATCCGGCCGCCGACAATCTCGGCAATCCCAACGGCGAAGACAATTATGCGCTGGCGCGGAATCTCGGCCTCACCCTGCGCATCGACATGGTCGGCCAGGCGACGGCGGCCATGGTCGGGTCGGCGATTTCGACGATGAACCAAAATACCACGAACTACGGCTGGACGCCGAGCTATCGTATCGCGATCGACTCGTTTGACGCCTACAATCCCTCGACCCGGACCTCGATCCGTCAATTGTTTCCCCTGACCAGCAACCTCAACAGTTTGCAGTCGAGCCTGAACGCCAGTCCCAGCCCCATCCAAGTGATGGAGGTCTATTCGAACAACAACATCTGCACGGCGACGCAAACGACGACGAGCCACGGCGTGACGACGACGACATGCACCGCCTGGCAGGGCAACAGCGACACCGATACCGATATCGACGACGCCCTTAATTCCTTGAACAACAGTTCGAGCCCCTACTACATCCCCAATCCAGGCACCGGCGCTTCGGGGAGCCAACCCGCCGAGGTGCTGATGATCGTCACCGACGGCGTCGAGGACGAAACGGTCGCCAGCGTGACCGCGGGCACGCCTAGCGGCAATCGCCAGCAAGCCCCTATCGCTTTCAATTCGAACGTCCCATCCACCGCCACCTGCGCCGCGATCAAGGCGCGCGGTATCAAGATCGCGATCCTCTATACGACCTACTATCCGCTCGACAACGGCTCAACCGGCAGCTGGTACGATCGGTTCATCTATCAGTTCCAGCGAAACGGAACCGATCAGATCGGCCCGGCTCTGATGAACAATTGCGCCTCGCCCGGCCTATTCTACCAGGTGAGCGTCGGGCAGAACATCTCCGCCGCCCTCGTCACCCTGTTCCAGATGGCGCTGCAGAGTTCGCACCTCACGCAATAATCCAGAGAGGCGCGCGCCCGAGCCGGCTTATCCAGGCCAGCCGCGCTCCTCATTGCGAGATACGCCTTCGTACGACGGCGCTTTGTCATTCCCGCGCAAGCGCATAGGCGTTAAAAAGTCCGGGCGAAGCGTTGATAGGCGCGTCGCCGCGGCGGTTCGTGGAGATGGCGGGCGAGCGCGGCTTTGCGACGCCGCAAGAGCGCAAATGTCGGGGCGGGAAAGACAG